>Ga0209536_100001261_pt1 | contig 41890 bp, 41 predicted proteins | sample DeeMarSeWOR28_12_FD_187461 | JGI IMG/M metagenome (GOLD analysis project Ga0209536, IMG submission 187461) | Marine sediment microbial communities from White Oak River estuary, North Carolina - WOR-2-8_12 (SPAdes) (version 2) | ecosystem: Environmental > Aquatic > Marine > Intertidal zone >...
GGCATCAAGCTTCTGCGCCTGCTGCTGCTGCTGCGCCTGCTGCAACTGCTGATCCGGCGCACCGCATTGCCGCCGCATGCCGTGGCCGACGTGCACTTCGGTGGGCGCATCGTGAGCGCCGAAGAGCTGGCGCGCGCCCTGCTGCTGATGCTGCTGTTCCTGCTGACGGTCGGCCTGTCCTGGCTGCCGTTCGTCGCGCTCGGCACGGCGCCGCTCGAGGCGCTGTTCGAGGTGGTTTCCGCGGTCGGCACGGTCGGCCTGTCGAGCGGGGTCGCCGCCCCCGACCTCGATCCCCTGCTCAAGCTGGTGCTGATCGCCGACATGCTGCTCGGGCGGGTGGAATTCGTCGCGCTGCTGGTTCTGCTCTATCCTCGAACCTGGATCGGCAAACGGGCATCGACCTGATGCGAGCCGTTTTCATCGGCGCAAGCGCCCTCTCCGTGATGACCGCGCGGTTCCTGCTCGGGCGCGGCCACGAGGTGGTCGTCATCGAGAAGGACAAGGAGGCGATCGACGCGCTGTCGACGGAGCTCGACTGCGGCTTCCTGCATGCCGATGGCAGCAAGCCCGCGGTGCTGCGCGAGGCCGACCCCGAGCACACCGACGTGCTGTTCTGCCTCACCGGCAGCGACCAGGCGAACATCATCTCGAGCCTGGTCGGCCGCTCGCTCGGCTTTGGCCGGGTGGTGACCAAGATCAACGATCCGGAGTTCGAGCACATCTGCATCGAGCTCGGGCTCGAGGACATGATCATTCCGGCGCGTACCGTCGGGCGCCACCTGGCGGAGATGTTCGAGGGTTTCAATCCGCTCGAGATCTCGGCAATGATCAAGGCCGAGGCGCGGGTGTTCTCCTTCGTCGCGCGCGAGGCGGATGCGCGGCCGATCGTCGCGCTCGAGCTGCCCGACAAGACACGGGTGATCTGCATCTACCGCGACGAAAAGTTCCTCCTGCCGGAAGACGGCGACCGTCTCAAGGCGGGCGACGAGGTTGTGCTGATCACCCACGTGCGCAACCTGCCGGTGCTCGCCGAGCGCTGGACCGCCAAGTAGCTACCCGGCCGGGCGCAGCGCGCGCCACGGTGCTCAGTCTGCTTAGAGCGGGTCGATCTCGGCCTCGAGCGGCAGGGCGTCCTCGCCACGCGGCGCCGGGGCGGCGCCCATCAGGTCTGCGACGTCTTCCAGCGCGTCGATCAGCACCGCCTGGCCCGCCGCATCGAGCTGCGCAAAACGCGACACGAAGCGCTCGTGCAGGAATGGGGGGGCGGCGTCGAGCGTCTGCGCGCCGCGCTCGGTGAGGCGTGAATGCACGACGCGGCGGTCGTCCTCGTTACGGTAGCGCACCACCAGGCCGCGCGACTCGAGCTTGTCGAGAATCGTGGTGACGGTGGCCGGGCTGAGGCTCGCCGCCTCCGAGAGCCGCCCGGTGGTCACTTCGCCCAGGGTGCGGATCGCGCGCAGCACGACGAGCTGCGGCAGCGTGATGCCGAGCGCACGGCCCAGCTCCTTCGAATGGCTGTCGACGGCGTGTACGATGCGCCGGATCGCGGCCAGAACTCTTCCTTCGGACTCAGTCATGGATTCAATTTGACATCAAAACGTTAGTGGTGTAAAGTTTCGACATCGAATGAAATGCATAACTTACTGATTAATGTGCGGAATTTCTGGAGAAATCACCTTTAACGGTGATTCGGCTTCGACAGCGGCCCTCGAGGCCATGAACGACGCCATGCAGGCGCGCGGACCGGACGCTGCGGGTCTCATCGCCCGCGGTCGCGTCGGCTTCGGCCACCGCCGGCTCAAGATCATCGATCTCAGCGAGCGCGCCGAGCAGCCGATGACCGACCCGGCGCTCGGCCTGACGCTGGTGTTCAACGGCTGCATCTACAACTACCGCGCGCTGCGCAGCGAGCTCGAAGCGCTCGGCTACTGCTTCTTCTCCGAAGGCGACACCGAGGTCGTGCTCAAGGCCTGGCATGCCTGGGGCGCCGGCTGCTGCGAGCGCCTGCAGGGCATGTTCGCCTTCGCGGTGCACGAGCGCGACAGCGGGCGCGTGATCCTGGTGCGCGACAGGCTCGGCATCAAGCCGCTGTACATCGCCGAATCACCGGGCCGCCTGCGTTTCGCTTCGAGCCTGCCGGCGCTGCTCGCCGCGGGCGGCGTCGACACCGCGCTCGACCCGGTCGCGTTGAATTACTACCTGTCGTTCCACGCAGTGGTGCCGCCGCCGCACACCATCCTGAAGGGCGTGAAGAAGCTGCCGCCCGCCACGTTGCGCGTGATCGAGCCGGACGGCCGCACGCAGGACCGCGTGTACTGGACGCTGTCGTACGCGCGCAGCGCCGAGGACCGGCTGACCGAGACCGCAGCCTGGCGCGAGCAGCTCGCCGCGGCGCTGCGCCTTGCGGTCGAGCGGCGCATGGTCGCCGATGTGCCGGTCGGCGTGCTGCTCTCGGGGGGCGTCGATTCCAGCCTGATCGTCGGCCTGCTCACCGAGGCCGGCCAGGTCGGCCTGAAGACCTTTTCCATCGGCTTCGAGGCGGCGCACGGCGAATCGGGCGACGAGTTCCGCTACTCGGACATCGTCGCCGAGCGCTTCGAGACCGAGCATCACAAGATCTTCATCGAGTCGGCGCGGCTGATCGACGCCCTGCCAGGGACGATCGCGGCGATGTCCGAGCCGATGGTGTCTTACGACAACGTCGGCTTCTACCTGCTGTCGCAGGAGGTGGCGCGCCACGTCAAGGTGGTGCAGAGCGGGCAGGGCGCCGACGAGGTGTTCGGCGGCTACCACTGGTACCCGAAGCTCGTCGGCTCGGGCGACCCGGCCGGCGACTACGCGCGCGCCTTCATGGACCGCGACTACGCCCGCTACCAGCAGCAGGTGTCGGCCGACTACGTCGGCGGCGACCACGCGCGCGCGCTGGTCGAGCAGCACATGGCCGGCAACGGCGGCATCGATCCGGTCGATCGCGCGCTGCGCCTCGACACCACGGTGATGCTGGTCGACGATCCGGTGAAGCGGGTCGACAACATGACCATGGCCGCGGGGCTCGAAGCGCGCGTGCCGTTCCTCGATCACGAGCTGGTCGAGCTGGCGGCGCGCATTCCGCCGGACCAGAAGCTGCGCGACGGCGGCAAGGGCATCCTCAAGGACGTCGCACGCCAGGTGGTGCCGAACCAGGTGATCGACCGACCGAAGGGGTACTTCCCGGTGCCGGCGCTGAAGTACCTCGAAGGACCGTTTCTCGAGCTGGCACGCGACGCGCTCGGTGCGCGTGCCGCGCGCGAGCGGGGCATTTTCCGGCGCGAGTACCTCGACGCGCTGTTCGCCGATCCCAAGGGGCACATCACGCCGCTGCGCGGCTCGGAGCTGTGGCAGGCGGCGCTGCTGGAGCTCTGGCTGCAGGCGCAAGGCGCCTGAGATGGCGGCGACCGGACGCGCGACACGCAGCACGCGCCGACGGCGCGAGCGCGGCGCCTATGCGCACCGCATCCAGCGCCTGCATCGGCGCAGCCCCGACCAGACCGCGCGGCACAATGTGACGCTCGACTGCGGCTGGGGCCGGCTGCTGTTCGGCCAGACCTTCACCGAGCCATCGGCGGTGGCTGCTGCGCTGCTCGAGGAGGACCTCGAGCGGCGCGACATCGCGGCCTACGTGCGCGACCCGCACGTCGTGCTCGCCGCGGCGCCGCAGCACCTGTTCCTCGATCCGTCGCATACCTTCCGTCTCGACCTGACCACCTACCGCGCCTCGGGCCGCGGGCCGCGCGGCTTCGTCGTGCGCCTGCTCTCGAGCGAGGCCGACGGCGACGCGGTCAACCGCATCTATCTGGCGCGCTCGATGGTGCCGGTGCCGCCGGGTTTCATGTTCGGCAAGCGCGACAGCCGCACCATCGTCTATCTGGTGGCCGAGGACGCGCGCAGCGGCGCGGTCATCGGCACGGTGACCGGGGTCGATCACCAGCGTGCCTTCGGTGACCCGGAGCGCGGCGCCTCGCTGTGGTGCCTCGCGGTCGATCCGCAGGCGGTGCATCCGCGCGTCGGCGAGACCCTGGTGCGCCAGCTGGCCGAATACTTCCAGGCGCGCGGCGCGCTGCACCTCGATCTTTCGGTGATGCACGACAACCGCGAGGCGATCGAGCTGTACGACAAGCTCGGCTTCGTGCGCATTCCCGAGTTCTCGGTGAAGCACAAGAACCCGATCAACGAGAAGCTGTTCGTCGGCCGGCCACCCGAGCAGGCGCTGAATCCCTACGCGCGCCTGCTGACCGAGGAGGCGCGTCGCCGCGGCATCGGCGTCGAGGTGATCGACGCCGAGGGCGGATTTTTCCGCCTCACCTCGGGCGGGCGTTCGATTCTGTGCCGTGAAAGCCTGTCCGAGCTGACCAGCGGCGTCGCAGTGAGCATCTGCGACGACAAGGCCGTGACGCGGCGTGTGGTCGAGCATGCCGGCGTGCGCGTGCCGGCGCAGATCGAGTTCGAGAGCCGCGCGCAGCTCGCCGAGTTTCTCGAGCACCACGGGACGGTCGTCGTCAAGCCGGCGCGCGGCGAGCAGGGGCGCGGCATCGCGGTCGGCGTCGAGGATCTCGACGAGGCCATGGCCGCCGTCGAGCGCGCGCGTGCGCACTGCGATCGCGTGCTGATCGAAGCCTGCGTGCAGGGCGAGGACCTGCGCGTGGTGGTGATCGACTACAAGGTGGTCGCCGCGGCGCTGCGCCGCCCGGCGCGCATCGTCGGCGACGGGCAGAGCACGGTGCGCACACTGATCGAGCGCCAGAGCCGCCGGCGCGCGGCGGCGACCGGCGGCGAATCGAAGATCCCGCTCGATGCCGAGACCGAACGCTGCCTGGCGGGTGCCGAGCTCACGCTGGACGACGTGCCGGGCAAGGGTGCGGAAATCCAGGTGCGCCGCACCGCCAACTTGCACACCGGCGGAACCATCCACGATGTCACCGACGAGGTGCACCCGGAGCTGGTCGCCGCGGCGGTGCGCGCCGCGCGTGCGATCGACATCCCCGTGACCGGCATCGATTTCATCGTGCGATCGCCGCGTGCGCCGGGCTACGCGTTCATCGAGGCGAACGAGCGGCCCGGACTGGCGAATCACGAGCCGCAGCCCACCGCGGAGCGTTTCATCGACCTGCTGTTCCCGCTGTCGATGCCGGCTGCGGCGCGGCAGGCCACCACCGGATAAGCTGAGGAGCCGAGACCGTCACCATGGCCAGACTGAACATCGACGTCGAGTATCTCGCCGGCATCCTGCGGCGCCTGCTCGAGACCCCCAGCCCTTCGGGCTACACGGACGCCATCGCGCGCCTGGCCTGCGAGGAGCTGGGCGCGCTCGGCATCGAGTACGAGATGACGCGGCGCGGCGCGATCCGCGCACGCATGCCCGGCCGCCAGGCGAAGCCGGCGCGCGCGCTGATCGCGCACCTCGACACGCTCGGCGCGCAGGTCAAGAACCTGAAGCCGAACGGGCGGCTCGAGCTCGCCCGGGTCGGACACTGGTCCTCGCGCTTCGCCGAGGGTGCGCGCTGCACCCTGTTCACCGACGCCGGCACCTACCGCGGCACCATCCTGCCGCTAAAGGCCTCGGGGCACACCTATAACGAGCAGGTCGACAACCAGCCGACCGGCTGGGAGCACGTCGAGCTGCGCGTCGATGCGCTGACGCGCGACGCGCGCGACCTGACGCGGCTCGGCATTGCGATCGGCGACATGGTGTCGATCGATCCGCAGCCGGAGTTCCTCGACAACGGCTTCATCGTCAGCCGCCACCTCGACGACAAGGCGGGCTGCGCGTCGCTGTTCGCTGCGATGAAGGCGCTCGCCGCAACCGGCAAGCAGCTGCCGGTCGACACGCTGTTCCTGTTCAGCATCTCCGAGGAGGTCGGCGTCGGCGCCTCGTCGGTGCTGACGCACGACGTGGCCTCGATGATCACCATCGACAACGGCACGACCGCGCCAGGGCAGAACAGCAGCGAGTTCGGCGTGACCATCGCAATGGCCGACATGACCGGCCCGTTCGACTATCACCTCACCCGCAAGCTGATCCGCCTGTGCCGCGAGCAGGACATCTCGTTTCAGCGCGACCTGTTCCGCTACTACCGCTCCGACTGCGCCTCCGCGGTCGAGGCGGGCGACGACGTGCGCACCGCACTGATCACCTTCGGCATCGACGCCTCGCACGGCTACGAGCGCATCCACATGCACGCGCTGCGCTCGCTCGCCGAGCTGGTCACCGCCTACGCCACGAGCGAGGTCGAGATCCCGCGCGACCGCGAGGAGACCGGCACGCTCAAGGGCTTCACCGAGCAGCCGCTGGAGGAAGCCGCCGACACGCTGGTGACGACCGCCGGCCCGGTGGCGGGCGGCGGCAGCGCCCCGCGGCGCGCCTGAGCCGGTCGCGGCGGCGCTGCGGCGGATGCAGCGGCATCTGCGCCCGCGCGTTTTTGGCGCACCATCGGGTCTTCGGGATGTGCCGCGCTCGACCTACGGCGGCTGAGCCCTGTGGCGCGGTCCGCGACTGACGCATGAGCGAGGAACAGCAGATTCTCTACCGCCTCGGCGCCGCCCTCGCCATCGGGCTGCTGATCGGCGTCGAGCGCGGCTGGCACGAGCGCGACGCGCAGGAGGGCGCCCGCATCGCGGGCGTGCGCACCTACGGCCTGGTCGGACTGCTCGGCGGCGGCATGGCGCTGATCGCGGAGCGCTTCGGCGCACTCGTCATCGGGCTCGCCTTCGTCGGGCTCGCCGGCCTGCTCGCCGCGGTCTATGTCGAGAACCTGCGCCGCGGCCGCGCGGATGTCGGCATCACCAGCCTGGTCGCGGCGCTGCTCACCTTCGCGCTCGGCGCGCTTGCGGCCATGGGCGAGGTGGTGATCGCGGCGGCGAGCGCGGTGCTGACCGCGCTGCTGCTCGGCTACAAGCCGCAGCTGCACCGCTGGGTCAACGCGCTCGAGGGCGACGAGCTGCGCGCGGGCATCAAGCTGCTGCTCATCTCCGTGGTCCTGCTGCCGATCCTGCCGAACCGCGGCTTCGGCCCCTGGCAGGCGCTCAATCCCTATGCCATCTGGTGGATGGTGGTGCTGATCGCGGGGATTTCCTTCGTGGGCTACTTCGCGGTCAAGATCGGCGGTGCGGCGCGCGGCACGGTGTTCACCGGCCTGGCCGGCGGGCTCGCCTCGTCGACCGCGGTGACGCTGCACTTCTCGCGCCTCGCGGCGCGCGATGCCGGCCTCGCGCCGGTGCTGGCGACCGGCATCCTGCTGGCCTGCGGCACGATGTTCCCGCGCATGCTGCTGGTGGCGAGCCTGCTCAATCGCGAGCTGTTCCAGCTCCTGCTGGTGCCGGCGCTCGCCATGGCGGGCTGCGTCTATCTGCCTGCGCTGCTGTTCCTGCGCTCGCAGTCGCGCGCGCAGCCCTATGCCGCGTCCCCTCTCAGGAACCCGCTCGAGCTGAAGACCGCGCTCGGCTTCGGCGCGCTGCTCGCCGCGGTGATGCTGCTCGGCAAGGCGCTGCAGCATGTCGCCGGCGACGCCGGCCTGCTCGCGCTCGCCGCCGCCTCGGGCGTCGGCGACGTCGATGCGATCACGCTGTCGCTTGCGCGCATGAGCCAGGAAGACCTCCCGCTCGCAGTCGCGGCGGGCGGCGCGGTGGTCGCGGGGGCGGTGAACAGCCTGGTGAAGGGCGCGATGGCGGGCGCGATAGGCGGCCGCGCGATCGGCCTGCGCGTCGGGCCGCCGCTGCTCGGCGCGGCGAGCGCGGGGCTCGCTGCGGCCTGGCTGTGGATCGCCTGAGGCGGCGCGCATGGCAAGCGGATCGAAAACCGTCATCTACGCCGCGCTCGCCGGCAACGGCCTGATCGCGGCGACCAAGTTCACCGCCGCGGCGGTGACCGGCAGCTCGGCGATGCTCTCGGAAGGCATCCACTCGCTGGTCGACACCGGCAACCAGGTGTTGCTGCTGTTCGGCCTGCACCAGGCAAAAAAGCCGCCCGACGAGCGCTTTCCCTTTGGCCACGGCAAGGAGGTCTACTTCTGGAGCTTCGTGGTGGCGATCCTGATTTTCGGCCTCGGCGCCGGCATTTCGATCTATGAAGGCGTGGCCCATCTGCTCGCGCCGACCGAGCTGCGCAACCCGCTCGTCAACTACGTCGTGCTGGGGCTGGCGCTCGTGTTCGAGGGCGCGGCATGGACCTTTGCGTATCGCGAGTTCCGCAAGACCAAGGGCAAGCTCGGCTGGCTGCGCGCGGTGCAATCCAGCAAGGACCCGACCGTGCTGGTGGTGCTGTTCGAGGACAGCGCCGCGATGCTCGGGCTGCTGATCGCGCTCGCCGGCGTCGGGCTGAGCCAGATCACGGGCGATCCGACCTATGATGCCGCCGCCTCGATCGGCATCGGTGGCGTGCTGGCCGTCACCGCGGCCTGGCTGGCCGCGGAGACCAAGGGCCTGCTGATTGGCGAGCGCGCGCGGCCCGACGTGGTCGAAAATATTCGCCGCATTTGCCGCGACCTGGGCAAGGTGGAGCGGGTGAACGAGGTGCTGACCATGCACATGGGCCCGGAGTACGTGCTGGCGACGCTGAGCCTCGAGTTCGCCGACGCGCTGACGATCACCGAGCTCGAGCGCACCATCGAGGACCTCAATCAGCGTATCCGCGCGGCGCACCCCGAAGTGAAGAAGGTGTTCATCGAGGCCGAGTCGGTGGCCAAGCCGAGCGACGCGCCGCGACGCTCAGTAAAATAGGCGCAGCGCAGGAGAACCGTTGCCCATGGCCCTCGACAAGCCCTACACCGACATTCCCGGAACGACGATCTTCGATGCCGAGCAGTCGCGCCGCGGCTATCACCTCAACCAGTTCTGCATGTCGCTGATGAAGCCGGAAAACCGCGCCCGCTTCAAGGCCGACGAGCGCGCCTACCTGGACGAATGGCCGATGAGCGAGGCGCAGAAGCAGGCGGTGCTCGATCGCGACCTCAACCGCTGCATCGCGCTGGGCGGCAACATCTACTTCCTCGCCAAGATCGGCGCCACCGACGGCAAGAGCTTTCAGCAGATGGCCGGCAGCATGACCGGCCTGAGCGAGGAGGAATACCGCGACATGATGGTGAAGGGCGGGCGCTCGGTCGAGGGCAACCGCAGGATCGGGGAGAAGCGCTGATGGCCCGCGTCAGCGCCAGCGTCTACACCTCGCACGTGCCGGCGATCGGCGCGGCGCTCGATCTCGGCAAGACCGGCGAGCCCTATTGGCAGAAGGTCTTCGGCGGCTACGAAGTTTCCAAGCAGTGGATGAAAGCGCACCGGCCGGACGTGATCTTCCTCGTCTACAACGACCACGCCACCGCCTTCAGCCTGGAGATCATCCCGACCTTCGCGATCGGCACTGCGGCCGAGTTCGCCGTGGCGGACGAGGGCTGGGGCCCGCGGCCGGTGCCGAAGGTGATCGGCCATCCCGAGCTCGCTTCGCACATCGCGCAGTCGGTGATCCAGGACGACTTCGACCTCACCCTCGTCAACAAGATGGACGTCGATCACGGCCTCACCGTGCCGCTGTCGCTGATGTTCGGCCAGCCGGATGCCTGGCCCTGCCGCATCATTCCCTTCGCGGTGAACGTCGTGCAGTATCCGCCGCCCTCGGGCCGGCGCTGCTACCAGCTCGGCCGCGCGATCCGCACCGCGATCGAGTCCTACGACGAGGACCTCGACGTGCAGGTCTGGGGCACCGGCGGCATGAGCCACCAGCTGCAGGGACCGCGCGCCGGACTCATCAACAAGGCGTTCGACAACGCCTTCCTCGACCGGCTGATCGCCGACCCGGCGGACCTGGCGCAGATGCCGCACATCGACTACGTGCGCGAGGCGGGCTCGGAGGGCATCGAGCTGGTGATGTGGCTGATCGCGCGCGGCGCGATGAGCGATGCACCACCCGAGGTGGTGCACCGCTTCTATCACGTGCCCGCCTCGAACACCGCGGTCGGGCATCTGATCCTCGAAAACCGCTAGAGGCTCAAGACCTCGCGCAGAAACGCCGTCACCGCGGCGTTGAAGCCTTCCGCGTTCTCCAGATTGACGGCGTGCCCGCCGTCGATGTCGGCGATGCGCACGTTGCGGATGCGGCGCTCGACGATGTCGCGCAGCGGCTGGAAGGCGCGCTCGCTGCGGCCGTTGACGAGCAGCGTCGGACAGACGATGCGCTGCAGATCGCCGAGCACCGACAGCCGCGGGCCCGCCATGCGCGTCAGGCGCGCGACCGCGCGCGGGTCGACCGCGTCGGCGACTGCGACCAGCATTGCGCGCAGCTCCGGGGCCAGGCGGCGGGCGTGCCGGGGATGAAACGGCAGCCGGGCGAGCGCGGCGGTGCCGCCGCGCTCGATCGACTCGGCGCGCGCGGCGCGATCCTCCGGCGAGATGAGTGCCTCCGGGGCGAGCAGCGCCGAGCGCGAGTTGGTGAACACCTGCGCGGTGACGCGCGCGGGGTGCAGGAGCGCGTAGCGCAGCGTGAGCGCCGCGCCGAGCGACTGGCCGCAGAGCAGGACGCGCTCGGCGCCGAGTTCTTCGCGCGTGCGCTCGAACTGCTCGATGATCGCCTCCACCGAATAGAGCGCGTCATCCTCGGGCGCGGGTGCCTCGCCATGGCCCCAGAGGTCGAACAGCACCGGTCGCACGAGCCCTTCGAGCGCGGCCAGGTTCGGTGTCCACTGGCGCTGGCTCGAGAGCATGCCGTGGACGAAGAACATGAACGGCGCGTCGCCGGCGTAAAGGACGCGATAGGGCAGGCGCGCCGGCGCGGGCGGTGCCGCGTGCATCAGCGCCGCACCGCGTAGTGCAGTCCCCAGCCGAGACCGGCATAAAGCGCGATCGCGATCCAGAGGATTCCCGCCAGCTGGAACAGCTGCCAGCCGTCGAGCGTGTGTGCATGTCCCGCCACGAAGTACAGCAGGAACAGTCCCCAGCTCGCCGTGCCCCACAGCGCCATCACGGCCACGGTCGCGAGCGCGCGCCAGCGTCGCTGCGCGAGGTAGGTCAGCAGCCGCGCCATGAAATAGACGAAGAAGGCGAGGCCGACGACGACCGGAGCGGCGATGGTGACCGCGGTCAGCGCCGTGAGGCCAAGCTTCTTGTATTCGCCCGCCTGCCACAGCTTCCAGCCTTCGACCGGCCAGCTGCGCGGGCGTTTCCGCCATTGCTGCTGCGCCGCCTCGGCGGCGCGGCGCACATTGGCATCCGGATCGGCCAGCGCGCGCGCGAGCAGTGCATCGCGTTTGCCGGTTGCGGTGCGCGGCGAGCCGAGCCAGCCGACGAGGTTGCTGCGCACGAAGGGATCGGGGTCGGCCAGCGCGCGCTCGAGCAGCGCGTCGCGGGCTTCCGCATCCGGGGCGATGCGGATCAGGATGGCGAGCGCAGTGATGCGCACGCGCGCATCCGGGTCCTGCGCCCCGGCCTCGAGCTGAGCGCGGAATTCCTCGGCCTGCCCCCGGTAATGGCCGTAGTCGCGCAGCAGGTCGGCGAGGGCGGCAAACGCGGCTCGGCGCACGCGCGGATCGGCGTGCCGCATCGCCGCGTCGAGCTGGGGGAGCAACTGCTGCCGATCGAAGGCGTCGTCCGGCCCGCCTTCGATATGCTTGAACAGATCGAGCGCCGCGACGACGATGCGCGGCTCGGCGTCGCGCGCCAGCGCGAGCACGCCGGCGCGCCATTCGGCGTCGCGCCGGTTGACCTTGAGCGGGCCCATCGCCTTGAGCCGGCTTTCCACCGGCAGCGCGCGGTCGAGCGCCACCGCCATCGGCTCACGATTGCCGAACAGCGCTTCGGCCTCGATGATGCGCAGGCCATGCTCCGCGGCCCTGGCCACGTCGCGCTGCGCATCACGCGTCGTCTCGGCGAGCAGTGCCCGGGCGCGCGGATAGTGCGGGCTCGAATGGGCGAGCGCGTAAATCAGCGGCACGCGGATACGGTTGAGCGTTTCGCTGGTCAGCGCGGCCGCCAGATCGTCGAGCAGCGGCGCAGGCAGCTGCCCGCCGCCCTGGGCGATGGTGCGGAAGGCGCGCGCCAAGTCCTCGCGCTGCCCGGGCCGGCGCGGTGCCGCGAACTCGCGACGCAGCGTTTCGTACACGGGGTCGGGCAGTGGCTGCGCGGCGCCGATCGCCGCGAGCGCGTCGATGGCGCGCGGGTAGAGCCAGGCGAGACGCTGTTCGTCGGTGATGCCTGCGATGCGCAGCACGACGTCCTGCGGGACGCGGTTCTTCGCCGCGGCCTGGCCGGTCGCCTCGATCGCCGCGGAGAGCAACGCGTCGGTCTGCGCATCGCGCACTGCTTCGGCAAGCACCTGCTGCGCATCATCGGGCAGCGCCTGGCCTGCGCCCACGGCGCCGAGGCTGCGCCAGGCCTGCACGCGCACCGGCGCGTCGGGATCCTGTCGCGCGTGGTGCACCAGCAGCGCGACGACGTCGGCGTCGGGCTCGCGCAGCGAGGCCGCTTCGCGCAGCGCCTGGATACGCATCGGCACGTTGCCGGTCGCGACGCGGGCGCGCACCGAGACCTCGCTGCGCCAGATCTTCGCGCTGAGCGGCAGCAGCAGCTGGTTCCATGCCATGACCACCGCGTACAGCGCGAACGGCGCGATGACGAGCGCAATGAGCGGGGTGCGCCGCACGCGGCCGCGTCAGGGCTTCGCGTCGCGCGCAATCGTGCGGGACGCGAGATAGCCGAACACCAGCGCCGGGCCGAGCGTGATTCCCGGGCCCGGGTAGGCGCCGTCCATGACCGAGTTCATGTCGTTGCCGCAGGCGAAGAGGCCTGCGATGGGACGGCCTGCGGCATCGAGCACCCGCGCCTCGGTGTCGGTCATCAGCCCGGCGATCGTGCCGAGATCGCTCGGATAGAGGCGGATCGCGTAGTACGGCGGCGTCTCGATCGGGCGCATGCAGGGGTTCGGTGCGTTGTCGCGATCGCCGAGGAAGCGCTGATAGGGATTCTCGCCCAGGCCGTAGGCCGAATCGACGCCGTGCCGCGCATCGGCGTTATAGCCGGCAATGGTCTGCGCCAGTGCCGCCGGGTCGATCTCCAGCCGGCGCGCGAGCTCGTCGAGCGAATGCGCCTCGACCAGGTAGCCGCTCGCCGTGTGCGCCGCCCGCCCGAGGCCGAACGGCTTCACTGCGCCGAGGCCGTACTGCCACAGGCTCTTGCGATCGCACAGCAGGTAGGCGGGCACGGCCGCGCCCTGCGCGTCGCCGCGAAACATCGCCAGGACGAACTCGTGATAGGACACCGCTTCGCTCGTGAAGCGCTTGCCGCTTGCCGCCAGCGCGATGATGCCCGGCTTGCCGCGCTCGGTGACGGTGTGCGGAAACACGCCCTCGCTGCCGTCGGCGCGCTGGAAGCGCGACACCGGGGCCCAGAAGGCGTTGTGGCTGTTGTGCATGCCGAGCACGCCGCCCGCCTCGAGCCCGGCGCGCAGGCCGTCGCCGCTGCTGCTCGCGCAGACCGGCGAGGCCGCCGAGACGCTCGGCGGCAGCAGCTCGGCGCGCAACGGCGCGTCGTGCGAAAAGCCGCCGGTGGCGAGGACCACGCCGGCGCGCGCGCGCAGGGTCTCGGTCGCCGCGCCCCGCGCCCCGTCCTGCACGATCTCGACGCCCACCGCGCGGCCGTCCTCGATCACGACGCGCGTTGCGCGCGTGCCGAAGCGCAGCGCGACGCGCCGGTCGAGCACCGTCTTGAACAGCTGCGCGACCAGCGCGTTGCCGAGCACCAGGCGCGTGCCACGGGGCGCGAAAAACCGCTGCCAGGCGTACTCCAGTACCAGACGCGCCACGCGCAGCGCGGCGCGCGGCGAGCGCGTCACGGCGCGGAAGTGCGGCAGGTCGGGCCGCCCGATCATCATGCCGCCGAACAGCATGAACTCGGGCAGCGGCCAGCGCAGCAGGGCGAAGCTGCGGCCCAGCAGGTAGCCGTCGAACTCGACCGGCTCGAGCACGCGCCCGCCGAGCGTCGCGCCGGGCGCGTCGGGATAGTAGTCGGGGTAGTTCGTCACCGGGCGCAGGCGCAGCGCGGTGTGCGCTTCGAGGTACGCGAGGGCCTCGTTGCCGCGCGTGAGGAACGCCTCGCGCACCGCCGGATCGCGCAGCGCCGGCGCGACGGCGTCGAGATAGGCGCGCGCGCTGTCCAGGCTGTCGTCGATGCCCGCGTCCTGCATCTTGGGGTTGGCCGGAACCCACACCATGCCGCCCGAGATCGCGGTGGTGCCGCCGACGAAGTCGGATTTCTCGACCAGCAGCGTCTCGAGCCCTGCGGCCGCGGCCACGCAGGCCGCGGCCAGCCCGCCGGCGCCGGCGCCGAGCACGATGACATCGAATTCGCGCTGCGTCGATTGCGGGCGGGCAGACATCGCGATCCATGATAGGGGCTCGGCAGCGTCGGGAGCAAACCGGTTTCGGTGTGTCGCCTGCGGCGCGCGCGGTGCGGGCTACGGGTTACACTGCGCGTTACCGCTGCTGCTCCAGGAGGCATGCCCATGACCCGCCATCGGGACTATGTGCCGCACGGCGTCATCCCCGCCGTTCTGCTGCCGTTTCACGAAGACCTGTCGATCGACGAAGCGTCCTACCGGGCGCACCTGCGCGATGTCGCCTCGGTCGACGGCATCTCGGCGATCACCACCAATGCGCATGCCTCGGAGGTCGCGGCCTGCACGTTCGACGAGCAGCGCCGCGTGCTCGCCCTCACGCAGGACGAGATCGGTGCGCGCCTGCCGATCGTCAACGGCATCTATGCCGAGAGCGCGCTCGAGGGCGCGCGCATCGCGAAGATGGCGCATGAGGGCGGTGCCTCGGCGCTGCTGGTGTTTCCGTCGGGCGTGTTCAGCTTCGGCCAGCGTCCGGAGATGGCGGTCGAGCACTTCAAGCGCATTGCGGAGGTCACCGACCTGCCGCTGATCATCTTCCAGTACCCGCTGGCCGGCGGGCAGGGCTACCCGCTGCCGACGCTGCTCAAGATCATCGAGGCGGTGCCGACGGTGCGCGCGATCAAGGACTGGTGCACGAACCCGCAGCTCCACGAGCGCCAGATCCGCGTGCTGCAGTCGCGCACGCCTGCGGTCAACGTGCTCACCACGCACAGCGCCTGGCTGCTGAGCTCGCTGGTGCTGGGCTGCAACGGCCTGCTCTCGGGCAGCGGCTCGGTGATCGCCGATCTGCAGGCGCAGCTGTATCGCGCGGTGCAGGCGAACGATCTCGCCGCCGCACGGCGCATCAACGACCGTATCTGGCCGACCGCGGAAGTGTTCTACAGCGAGCCCTGGGTCGACATGCACAACCGCATGAAGGAAGCGCTGGTGCTGATGGGCAAGCTGCCGCGCGCCACGGTGCGCCCGCCGCTCGCCAAGCTGTCGGACGCGGAGATCGGGCGCATCCGCGAAGCGCTGGTTGCCGCGGGGCTGCTCGAGGCAGGGCGGGCGAAGAAGGCGGCCTAGCGGCGCCGCGCGGTCGACCGGGTGATCCGATGATCACCGTCCATCACCTCAACAACTCGCGCTCGCAGCGCGTGCTGTGGATGCTCGAGGAGCTCGGCCTCGAGTACCAGATCAAGCGTTACCAGCGCGACCCGCAGACCCTGCTCGCGCCGCCGGAGCTGCGCGCGGTGCATCCGCTCGGCAAGTCGCCGGTGATCACCGATGGCGGGCTGACGCTCGCCGAATCGGGCGCGATCCTGGAATATCTCGCCGAGCGCTATGGCGAGGGGCGCCTGCTGCCCAGCGCCGGCACGCCCGAGCGGCTGCGCTACGTCTACTGGATGCACTACGCCGAGGGCTCGGCGATGCCGCCGCTGCTGCTCAAGCTGGTCTTCGATCGCATTGCGAGCGGGCCGATGCCCCTCCTCCTGCGGCCGGTCGCGCGCGCCATCGCGCGCCGGGTGAATGCGGGCTACGTCGAGCCGCAGATCGGGCGCCATCTCGATTACATCGAGGCCGAGCTCGGCAAGCACCTGTGGTTTACCGGCGAAGGCTTCACCGCGGCCGACATCCAGATGAGCTTTCCGATCAAGGCGGCCGCGTCGCGCGGCGGCGTCGACGAGCGGCGGCCGCGGCTGATCGACTTTCTCGAGCGCATTCACGCGCGCCCGGCGTACCGGCGCGCGGTCGAGCGCGGCGGGCCCTACGAGCTGCTGAAGTGATGCGGTGGCTGCTCGCTGGCCTGTGGCTGGCTGCGTCGCCGGCCTGGGGCGTCGAGGTCTTCGTTTGCAAGCCCGACCAGACGATCGGGTTCGTCTACGACGCCGAAGCAAACGGCTGGGATGCGCGCATCTTTGCCAGCGACGGCCACAGCTGGGTGGTGCGCGAGGTGACCGAAGAGGAGCGCAGCGTGATGGGGCTGCCGGCGCGCGCCTTCGTCGTGCAGTACGAGGGGCAGCCCCAGATCGAGCACGTCTGCCGCGACGGTTTCACGCTGCACGGCGACCTGCGCTGCGAGCGCGAGCGCGTCTCGAGCTTCAGCATGGGGAACAAGACCCTGCGCTACCTCTACGTGCTGCACGACGGCTACTGGTCGCGGCGCGGCCGCCCGGCGAGTGAGGAATCGCCGATCGGCATGGAGATCGGCCGCTGTCGGGCGCTGTAGTCACCCCGGGCGCCGGCCTCGCGGCCGGCGCCTACGTTCCCGCCTTGGCCTCGGCGTCGACGATTCCTGCGAGCTCTTCGAGCCCGTTTGCCGCAGCGATCGCGCGCGCTTCGGCGAGCAGCGGCGCAGCGCGCGCGGCGCCCGACTTGCGTCGCTCCAGCCGGCCGAGGCTATAGAGCGCGCTCGCGAGCGTCGAGGGCATGTCGATCTCGCGTGCCAGGGTACAGGCGCGCTCGAGGTGGCGGCGCGCCAACGCCGTGGCGCGCGGCAGCGCGCTCAGCGTGAAGGCGAGATTGCGCGAGATCTCCCTCCAGCCGGCCTTGCCTTCGCGCAGCGCCATGCGCGCGTAGACCTCGCCGAGCGCGTAGTGGCCGATCGTCGCGAAGTGCTGGCCGTGCGCCTCGGCGAGCGCCATCCGGTCCGCGATCGTGCGCACGCCCCGAGTCCAGGCGCCGGTCGCAACCTGCGCGACGCCGAGCGCGACGTCGGTCGTGTAGCGCATCTGACTGAAGCCGTCGCGCTCGACCTGCGCGGTCAGGGTTTCGAGCAGCGGCAGCGCCTCCTGGGCGCGTTCGGCGCGCACCAGCGCCCAACCCTTCGCTGCCTGCGCGACATAGCGGTCGATCGGGCTCAGCCCGATGCGCATCGATTCGTCGGCGTTGTCGATCGCGCCGGCGAAATCGAACGAGAAGCCGTCGGCCCAGGCAAGGCAGTAAAGCCCCATGCTTCGCCCGCGCGGGTCGCCGGTCTCGCGGCTGTACTCGATCAGGCGCAGCGCCTCGCGGCGCGTGCCCGCCGGTCGGCCGAAGACGAGATCGTCGATCGCGAGCGCCGAGATCACCTTCACCGTCACCCAGTGGTCGCCGAGGCGACGGCCAATCGCCTCGGCGCGCTCGGCCATGCGGCGTTGCGCCGCGCGCGTTGCCGCCGTCGGTGGCTCCCAGTAGATGTGCTCCCACATCAGGCCCATCAGCACGTAGGCGACCAGGCGCTCGTCGCCGTTTTCCTCGGCGAGCGCGAGCGCGCGCTCGAGCAGCGGCTTGCCGACCTCTGCATTGGCGTTGAAGCAGTGCGCGTAGCCGAGCTCGAACAGGAACCTGCCGAGCCGCCCGGGATCGCCGAGGCGCTCGACGAGCGGAACGTGGCGCTCGATGAGCGCGATCAGCTCGTTGAACGCCGCCTTGTAGTAGAGCACGCGCGAAACATTGAGCAGCGTGTCGACGAGGAACACATCGTTCGCGCAGCCCGGCACTTTCTCGATCAGCTCGATCACCTGGCGAAAGCGCAGCGCCGCCTCGTCGAGCGAGTACATGCGCAGCGCCTTCTCGCCGGCGAGGCGCATGTAGACCACCGCCTTCTCGGCGCGCGGCGTCGCGACGTAGTGGTTGGCGAGCAGGTCGGCGATCTCGGGCGCGCGCTCGCCGTAGCTCTCCTCGAGCACGGCGGCGACGCTGCCGTGCAGCGCTTCGCGCCGCGCGCTGAGCAGGCTCTGGTAAATCGCCTCCTGCAGCAGCGCGCTGTTGAAGCGGAACACGCCGGACTCGGCATCCGGCACGATGAGCTCGAGCGCCTGCAGCCGCTCGGCGCTCGCCGCACCCGCGCCGTTCAGGCGCGCCGCGCGCGTCGCGACCTCGAGCGAGAAGCGCCGCCCGACCACGGCCGCCGCCTGCAGCAGGCCGCGCGCGGTCTCGTCGAGCTGCTCGATGCGCTCGAGCAGCATGTTCTCCAGGCTCGCGGGCAGCGCGCGCGCCGCGGCCGCGTCGAATTCGAGACCGCTCTCGCCCTGGCGGAGCGCGCCGCGCTCGCGCAGGACTTGCGCGATCTCCTCGGCGAACAGCGGGTTGCCCTCGGCCTTGGCGATCACCAGCTGGGTCAGCTCGCGCGGCAGATCGTCGCTGTGCAGCCGCGCGCGCAGCAGCGCTTCGGTGTTCGCGGCCGAGAGCGGCTCGAGCCGGACGACCTCGGCGTGCGCCGCGTCCGCCCACGGCGGCGCGTACGGCGGCCGGTAGCTGCAGATCAGCATCAGCCGCCTGCCCTCGGCGAGCAGGCGCGCGAGCAGCGCTTCCGAGGCCGTGTCGATCCACTGCAGGTCCTCGATCACCAGCACCACCTCGGAGGCGCGGCAGCGCTCCTCGATCAGCTTCAGTATGAGCTCGCGCGTGCGGATGCCGACGACCTCGGCGTTCTCCTTGCTGAAGGCTTCGCCGCCGACCGCGAAACCGAGCAGGTTGAGCAGGTACTGCACGTTCTGCGCGCTGTCGGCGCCGAGCATCTCCAGCCCGCGCTTGAGCCGCGTCGCCACTGCGGCCTGGTCCTGCTCGGCGCTGATGCGGAAGGAACTGCGCACCAGCTCGGCGAAGGGCAGGAACGGCGCCGAGCGCCCGCTCGGCGCGCAGTGCGCGCGCAGCACGAAGGCCTGCTCGCCCGCGCGCCGCTCGCAGAATTCGTGCACCAGGCGCGACTTGCCCAGCCCTGCCTCGCCGCTGAGGCACAGGACGCGGCAGGCGCCGTCGCGCGTCGCCGTCCAGGCGGCGTCCATGCGCTCGAGCTCCCGCTCCCGCCCCGCCAGCGCGGTCAGGCCGCGCTGCAGCGCGCGCTGAAAGCGATTGATGCCGCCGCGCACCGCATCGAGACGGTAAACCTGCACCGGCTCGGCCTTGCCCTTGACGCTGCGCGCACCGAGATCGGCGTCCTCGACGTAGCCTTCGACCAGACGGTGCACCTCCTCGGAGAGCAGCACGGTGCCGGGCTCGGCGAGCGATTGCAGGCGCGAAGCGAGGTTTACCGTGTCGCCCACGGCCCTGAACTCGATGCGCTCGCCGTCACCCATCTGACCGAGCACCACCGGGCCGGCGTTCAGCCCGACGCGGAAGCGCGGCGTGACGCCATGCTTCGCGCGGATGCCCTCGCCGAGATCGGCGAGGCGCTGGTGCAGGTCGAGCGCCGCCTGGCAGGCGCGCAGCGGCGCATCCTCGAGCGCATGGGGCGCGCCGAACAGCGCCATCACGCCGTCGCCGGCGAGATCCTGCGTCGTGCCGCCGTGCGCGTGGATCGTCTCCACCATGCGCCCCAGCACCGGCTGCATCAGCGTGTAGGTGCCTTCCTCGCCGAGCTTCTCGGCGAGCGTGGTGTAGCCCTCCATGTCGGCGAACAGCACCGTCACCTGGCGGCGTTCGCCTTCGCCGGACGCACGCGGCGCGGCGGCCGGCGCCGCGGCGGCCGTCTCCGGCGCGAGTCCCGCGCCGCAGGCGCCGCAGAACCGGTCGGCAGCCGACACTTCGGCGTCGCAGCGCGGGCAGCGCGTGGCGAGCGGCGTGCCGCAGGTCGTGCAGAAGCGGACCCCATCGGCGAGTGTTGCATTGCAGGCGGTGCAGAGCATCGCGCGATTTAATCACGGAAGCCCTGCGGCGGCGCGTGGCGGGCGCTACTCGGGCTCCCCGCGGTCCGTGATGCGCAGCGCGATGGCCGTCGCGATCAGCGCGAGCGGCGCGAGGACGAGCAACCAGACCTGGATCGGCTCGTCCTGCAGGCCGGCGATGCCGAGGTAGGCGCCGAGCACCGCGAGCAGCACGACGAGGCGCGTCCAGCCGCCCGCGCGGGGCGCCTGCTGATGCGGCACGAAGCGCGGATCCGACTCGATGAGCTTCGATTTCATGTTGATGGCCCCTCGTTCAAACGGCAGGGAATGCAGCGTGTCCATGGACCCAGCATGCGCCGGCGCCGCGGTGGCGTGAATTCGACGGAGGGCGAAGAAGGGCTTAGCCAAAAGGATTAGGCTGTCGGGGCGCGGCACCACCGCGCACCTGCGGGCAGGGCCCGGCCGTGCATTGCGACGCAAAGGAGAACGCATCGATGACCACCCCCGACCGACCGGGCCGCCTGAGCGGGCGCGGCGCACTCGTCACCGGCGCGAGCCGCGGCATCGGCCGCGCCATCGCGCTTCGCTATGCGGAGGAGGGCGCCAAGCTGTTTCTCGCCGCGACCGACCGCGCGAAGCTCGAAGAGGTCAAGGGCCTTGCCGAGGCGCAGGGCGCGCAGGTCTCACTGCAGACGGTCGACGTGCGCGATCGCGCCTCGGTCGCGGCGATGGTCGACGCCGCTGCCGAGGCCCTCGGCGGCATCGACGTGCTGGTCAACAACGCCGGCGTGTACAGGGCCGCGCGGCTGGTCGACACCACGCCGGAGGACTTCGATGCCGTCATCCAGGTGAATCTCTACGGTGCGTTCCACGTCATGCAGCTGGTGCTGCGCCACATGCAGGGGCGCGGCCGCGGCAAGGTGGTGAACATCGCCTCCACCGCCGGCAAGTGGATGTCGATGAACCAGAGCGCCTACAACGCCTCCAAGCACGCGCTGGTCGGACTGACGCGCTGCGCCGGGCTCGAGATGGGGCCGCTCGGCATCAACGTCAACGCGATCTGCCCCGGCTTCGTCGAGACCGACATGCTCGAGGCCTTCCGTGCCCATGGCGATATCCTCGGCGTGCCCTTCGAGCAGGTGAAGGCGGCAGGGCTCGCGCGCGTGCCGCTGCGGCGCTTCCTCAAGCCCGAGGAGATCGCCCACCTCGCGGTCTATCTCGGCTCGAGCGAGTCCGACGGCATGACCGGGCAGTCGATCCTGCTCGACGGCGGGATGGTGGTGGCCTGAGGCGCGCGCCGGAGGCGGGTCGGCGTTTCTGCCTGCTGTAGTATTTCGGCCATGCCGACGGTCCTGGTGGTCGACGATGACGAGAGCATTCGCAGCCTGGTCAGGTACCGCCTGACGCAGGCGGGCTACGAGGTGCTCACGGCGGAGGACGCGATCGTCGCCGGCCACCTCGTGCTCGGCCGCCCGCCCGACCTGATCGTGCTCGACGTCAACATGCCCTACATGGATGGCTTCGAGTTCGCCTCCGCGCTGAAAGCCGACAGCACGCTGCCGTTCATTCCGATCATCTTCCTCACCGTCGAAGAGGACGGCCAGGACCGCGCCAAGGCGCTCGACGCGGTGGGCTACGTCAGCAAACCGCTCGACGATCAGGCGCTGGTCGCGCTGGTACGGCAGCATCTCGCATAACCCGCGTCGGCCGCGACGGCTACTAGCGAGGAACTATCGTTCGCTCGACGACACGGGTTGCGAGCGCGCGGTTTTCGCTGCAGCCAATTCCATCGTTTCGGTCCAGGGGTGGGGGCCGTGGTATTTCACCGTTGCCTTGATCAGCCGGCCCGCTTGGGGCGATATCCAATAATCTCCGTCGCCGATGTGCTGCCGTGCGCGGCCGAGAGGCCGCTGCGAGAGGATCGTGACGCGTACGCGAACTGCCTCGAACGTGCCGGCGGGCACGGTGACGCGATCGCGCCCCGCGACGTCCGCTTTGATCACGCACTCAAGAACGCTCGCGTAGTCGCCACCGGCCGCCACGCGCGTCGCGCAGGCGTCGCCGCCCAGGACCTTGATTTCACCGAGCGGCCCCGGCAAAGCCACGGTCTGCAGCGCGAGGTAATAGGGGGCGAACTGCATGCCGCCAGGCATACTCAGGTACGGGCCCTTGTGATGCTGCGCGGTGAACGTTTTGCCGTCTTCGAGGTGGATGCGTTCGACAATGGCATAAGCGTCGGCCTGCTCGATCTCGAAGCTGCGCTGCGCAGGCAATCCCTTGCGTGAGTCGACGACGATATAGTCCCACCGGTCGCCGGGACGTAACCCAGCCGCGCCAGCAGCTGCCCGATCCGTTACGGGCGCCGGTGAGGCCAGCGCGACCGGCGTCAATGACGGCTGCGGTGCAGGCGTTGGTTCGGCAAGAATGCGGCGCTGCTCTTCACGGTAGACCTCTTCGCTGACGAGCCCCTTGTCCTTGAGGTCCTTGAGTTCCCGCAGACGCGCTTCCTTGCCGCCACCGGCGGGTGCCTCGGCGACCTGCGGCGCAGGCTGCGTTGCCTGCTGCGCGCTCTGCTGCTCGGCGGCCTGCGCGGCCGTTTGGCTAGGCGCGACGTCGACGATGGTGATGCCGCGGCAGTTCTTCTCGGTCGAGAGCCGCTCGAGCGCGTCGCGCTCGCCCTTCAGGCGTGCGTACTCGTGCGAGCCCACGTCGTCGCCTTCGAGAGCGAACAGGATCGGCCAGAAGAACACCATGCCGACGAACATCTTGCCGCCGTCGTTGTCGGCCCGCTCCTGCAGCGTGCCGTGCAGCTGCTGGGCGCGCAGCGTGACGCGCTCGAGCTCGGCGCGGATCTGCGTGCACGAATAGTTCTGGTAGGCGACGGGCGAGACATAGGCCGTCTGGATCTTGTCGGGCGAGGTCGCGCAGGCGGTGGCAAGCGTCACGCTCAACGTAAGCGCGGTCGTGCGCTTTCGAAGCGACTGCATGGTCTCCCCCCTTTCTAGGGCGCCGGAAGTACGCATCATGTAAGCCCGCGTCCGGTCCGGGGTATCCCATGTTCATGGGGCGCGGGCATGCGCGATAAGGCTGTCGCCCTGAGACCGTTGCCCGGGACATTACGCCCAACCGCACGACCCGACAATGGGCGGCTACCATTCGAGCCAACTTCCCAATGCGTGCGCGCGCGATTCTCGTTCTCGTTTCATGGGCCGCCCTGGTCTGGGCGCTGCCGCTGCTCGGGCTGAAGCTCGCCGGCCAGCCGCTGGACGCCTTCCTCGCCTTCCCGCCGCGCCCGCGCGAGATCGCGCACGCGCCGTTCGCCTGGCCGGCTTTCGCGCTCTATGCGCTGCCGGTCGCGGCGGCGATCGCGCTCTACGGCTTCGCGCTCGCGCGCGCGCGCTTCGTGATGGCGCAGCCGCGGCGGGCCTGGTTCCCGTGGTGGGGCTGGCTCGGTGTGCTGCTGGTGGCGGGAAGCTGGTTTCTCGCCTGGCGCGGCGAGCTGATCGACCCGCACTGGCGCCGGCATGTGTTCACGCCGCTGTGGCTCGGCGCGATCCTGGTGATGAACGCGCATGTGTGGCGTCAGACGGGGCGCTCGCTGCTGACCCATCGCAGCCGATGGTTCCTGGTGCTGTTCCCGGTGAGCGCGGTGTTCTGGTGGCTGTTCGAGCACCTCAACCGTTTCGCCGGCAACTGGCATTACAGCGGCCTCGTCGCAGGCGGCGACTGGGACTACTTTCTGCAGGCGACGCTGCCGTTTGCCACCGTGCTGCCTGCGGTGGCCAGCGCCTGGCACTGGCTGCAGCTCTCGCCGCGCTTTGATACGCGCGGGCTGCCGCCGATTGAAGTACCGCTCGCGCTCGCGTGGTTCGGCATGCTGCTCGGCGCAGGCGCGCTGGCCGGGGTCGCGCTGTGGCCCGATGCGCTGTTCTCGATGCTCTGGCTCGCGCCGCTGGCGCTGCTCGCCGGCCTGCAGCGCCTGCTGACGGGGGAATCATTCTTCGCGCCGCTCGCGCGCGGCGACTGGCGCCCGCTCTTGCAGCCCGCGCTTGCCGCGCTCGCCTGCGGCCTGCTGTGGGAGCTGTGGAACTGGGGCAGCCTCGCCAAGTGGCACTACAGCGTGCCCTACGTGCAGCGCTTCCAGCTCTTCGAGATGCCGCTGCTCGGCTACGCCGGCTACCTGCCGTTCGGCCTCGAATGCGCGCTGGTCATGGACCTCGTTGCGCGCGCGCTGGGGCGGCGCGGCGTCTGGCCGCCCGGCGCGCAGTAAACTCGCGGGATGCAACGCTGGCTGATCGTGATCTCGGTGGTGGTGTCGCCGGTGTTCTGGCTGCTGCGCCGCTGAATCAGGGCTTGTAGCCGGCCTTCGTCATCATGTCGTAGCGCACGCGGTCGTGCGCCTCGACCGGATCGACGCCGCTGCGCACCGCCTCGACGATGCCGTCTTCGATCGACTTGAACAGTTTGGCGAACTCGAGCACCTCGGCCATCTTGTCCTGCGGCACGACGCAGACGCCGTTCTCGTCGGCCATGATGAGATCGCCCGGCCGTACCGGCACCCCGCCAAGCTGCACCTCGATGGCGTAGCCGGCGCAGGCGCAGCGGTTGCGGATCGACTGCTGGATGAAACCGCGCCCGAACACGGGCAGGTTGAGCTGCTTGTACTCGTCGATGTCGCGCGTCACGCCGTCGATGACGCAGCCGACGAGGCCGAAATGGCGCGTGGTAAAGCCGGCCACGCCGCCGTAGCTGTTGACGTCCATGCGCCGGCCTGGTCGATCACCAGGACGTCGCCGGGATGGCCGCGCTTCACCGCCTCGAGCGTGCCGAGCACCGGCGATTCCTCAGCCTCGCCCACCGGCACCAGCTTGAGCGTCGCCGCCGGGCCGACGATCTTCGCGCAGCCGTCCCACAGCGGGCCGATGCCGTGCGGGCAGCCCTTGATGGCGAGGCGGTCGAGGCCGTCGGACACATTGGCGGTCGACAGCATGCGGTATTCGGCGATCATGCGTTTTCGGTCGGTCGGCGCTGCGGCCATCGTCGTTCTCCCGGTGGGTTGCCTGCGAACCATCGCTTGTCGCGCGAGCGACGGGCCGCAATAGTAGCGGGCCGCGAAACGCGTGGGGGGGATGGATGAGCGTAAATGCGAAACGGCCGGTCGTCCTTCTCGGCCACATGTACCACCCGGAGGCCGAGGCGCGCCTGCGCGAAGCGGTGCCGGTCGAAGTCCTGGCGCGGCCCGAGCCGGAGACGATCAAGGCGGCGCTGCGCGTGGCCTGCGGCGCCTTCGTGCGCTACCCGAACCGCCTGCGCGCCGAGGCCCTCGAGGGCGCCGCGCACCTGCGCATCGTCAGCACCTCCGGGCGCGGCACCGACGCCATCGACCTCGCGGCGGCCACGGCGCGCGGCATTCCGGTGGTCAACAACCCGGCCTTCGGCACCGTGCCGGTCACCGAGTTCACCATCGGCGCGATGATCGCCTTCGCCAAGAACCTGCTGCCGCTGAACGCGCTGACGCACGCCGGCAAGGGCTGGGCGGCGCAGAAGGACTACCGCCGCTTCGAGCTGCGCGGCCGCACGCTCGGCATCATCGGCCTGGGCAACATCGGCACCGAGGTGGCGCGCTGCTGCACCCAGGCCTTTCGCATGCGCGTGCTGGCCTACGACCCCTACGTGCCGGCGCAGAAGGCGGCGCAGGCCGGCGCCGAGTGGGTGAGCGAGCTCGCTCGCATCTGGCGCGAGTCGGATTTCGTCTCGGTGCACGCCGAGTTGAACGACGAGACGCGCGGCATGGTCGGCGCCGCGGCGCTCGCCGCGATGAAGCCCGAGGCCTACCTCATCAACACCGCGCGCGGGCCGATCGTCTCGAGTGCGGCGCTCGCCGCCGCGCTGCGCGAAAAGCGCATCGCCGGGGCGGCGCTCGACGTCTATGAGGAGGAGCCGCTGCCCGCGGACAGCCCGCTTGCGGGACTCGACAACCTGATCCTTTCACCCCATACGGGCGGGCTGACCGAGGAGGCGATGCACCGCATGGCGCTGTCGGCCGCCGACCAGATCCTGCAGGCGCTGCGCGGCGAGCGCCCGCCGTACCTCGTCAATCCGCAGGTCTGGCGCGAGCCCGGCCGCGCCGCCTAGCCACGAAGGGAGACCCGCATGGCCTACGCACGCAACAACATCCACCCCGAAGGCCTCGCCAAGCGCGTGGTCGGCGGCCATTTGCTGTATTCGCCCGTGGTGACGCTCGAGGGCGCGCGGCTGGTGTTCGTCTCCGGGCTGCTGGCGCGCGATCGCGACGGCAACATCATCGGCAAGGGCGACATGGGGGCGCAGATCCGCCAGGTCGGCGAGAACCTGCGCACCGCGCTGGCGGCCGCCGGCGCCTCGCTCGACGACCTGGTGCGTACCACGACCTACGTCACCGACATCGAGGAATTCTTCCGCCATGTCGACGCGCGGCAGGAATACTTCGGCCGCGCCCTGCCGACCAGCACCACGGTCGAGGTACGCCGCCTGTCGCATCCCGAGTTCCTGGTCGAGGTCGAGGCCTTCGCCGCGCTGCCGGCCGGCTAGAACGGGGTCAGACCCCGTTATGTAAAAAACTAGGGGACGAGGATCATCTTGCCCTGCACGCGCCGCTCGACGAAGCAGGCGAGGGCGTCGGCGAAGCGCTCGAGCGGGAAGCGCGCGCTGACGAAGGGCTTGAGCTTGCCGGCGCTGTACAGCGCGTAGAGCTCGGCCTGCACGCGCTGCACCCACTCGGGGTCGCGCTCGCGGTAGTCGCTCCACTGCAGCCCGGTGGCGCTGATGTTCTTCACCAGCAGGTAGTTGGCCTTCATCTCGGGCAGCTGCATCGAGGCAAAGCCGACAATGACCATGCGCCCGCACCAGGCGAGCGCGCGCAGCGAGCTGTCGAAGATCTCGCCGCCGACGTTCTCCAGCACGATGTCGACGCCGCGTTTTGCGGTGAGCGCGTGCACCTGCGCGCGGATCGACTCGCGCGGGTTGGGCTGCGACAGGTCGATCCAGTGGTCCGCGCCATGCTGCATGGCGAGCGCGCCTTTCTCGGCGCTCGTCACCCCGGCAATCACCGTGGCACCGTAGGCCTTCGCCACCTCGACGCAGGCCAGGCCCACGCCGCCCGAGGCGCCGGTCACCAGCACCGACTCGCCCGGCTGGTAGGCGCCGCGATCCTTGAGCGCGAAGTGCGCGGTCTGGTAGGCAAGCCCCAGCGCCGCGCCTTCCTCGAAGCCGAGCGCGGCGGGCATCGGGTAGACGGTGGCCTCGGGGGAGAGCACTTTTTCCGCGTAGCAGCCGTATTCGCGCTGCGCCATCACCCGGTCGCCCGGCTTGACGCGCGTCACGCCCGCGCCGACCGCCTCGATCACGCCGGACACTTCCTTGCCCGGCGAGAACGGCTTCGGCGGCAGGAACTGGTACTTGCCCTGGATCACCAGCAGGTCGGGGTAGTTGACGCCGATCGCGCGCGCGCCGATCACCACTTCGCCCGCGCCCGGCCGGGGATCGGCGACGTCTTCGACGCGCGGTGCGCGAAAGTCGCCGTGCGCGTGTACCACCACCGCGCGCATCGCCTAGCGCCTCTTCTCGATGAAGCTGCGCCCGATCAGCTGGCGGTGGACCTGGTTGGTGCCTTCCCAGATCTGCGTGATCTTGGCGTCGCGCATCAGGCGCTCGACGCGGTAATCCTTGCAGTAGCCGTAGCCGCCATGCAGCTGCACCGCCTCGGTGGCGATGCGCATCGCCAGGTCCGAGGCGCGCAGCTTGAGAATCGAGGCCTCGATGCCGATGTCGCTCTGCCCGCCGTCGACCCGGCGCGCGACATGCCACAGCCAGGCCTCGCACTGCGCCAGCTCGGCGGCGAGGTCGGCGAGCAGGAACTGGATGCCCTGGAACTCGACGATGCGCCGGCCCGACTGGCGCCGCTCGTTGATGTAGCCGACCGCGTCCTCGAACGCCGCGCGCGCGATGCCGAGCGCGTGCGCGGCGACGCTGGGGCGCGACTTGTTGAGCGAGGCGAGCAGCAGCTTGAGCCCCTCGCCCGGCGCGCCGAGCAGGTTGGCGCGCGGCACGCGGCAGGCGTCGAAGGCGATGGTCGCGGTGCTCGAGGCACGATGGCCCATCTTGTCCTCGGTGCGCACCACCGTCAGGCCCGGCGTGTTCTTTTCCAGCAGCAGCACCGAGATCGATCCCTTGTCGTCGTCGATCTCGCTCCACTTGCCGAACAGCAGGGTGAGGTCGGCGACATCGCCGTTGGTGATGAAGGTCTTGCCGCCTTCGACGACGATGTCGTCGCCCTTCGGCGTGAAGCGCGTTTTCATCCCGGTGGCATCCGAGCCGGCGGTCGGTTCGGTGATCGCCAGCGCGGCGAGGCCGCCCTTGGCGATGCGCGGCAGCAGGCGCTTTTTCTGTTCTTCGCTGCCGAAGTCGATGAGCGGCTTCATGGCGTGGAAGGTGGTGGCCCAGATGATGCCGGTCGAGGCGCAGGCCTTGGCGATCTCGCGCACGCAGGCCAGGTAGCCGGCATACGACAGCTGCGCGCCGCCGTAGGCCTCGGGGACGAACATCGCGTTCAACCCGAGCGCGTTGATCGCGTTGACGTTGTCCCAGGGAAACTCGCCGCTGCGGTCGTAGCCTTCGGCGCGCGGCAGGATTTCCTCGTGCGCCAGCGTGCGCACCGATTCGAGCAGCATGCGCTCGTCCTCGCCGAGCTCCAGCGACGCGTCCAGTCGATCGAAAACAGTGCCTGCGGGTGTCATCAGTGCGCCATCCCCTGTGCGCCGTCGATGTAGATCGTCTCGCCGGTGAGGAACGGCAGGTCCTCGGCGAACAGCGTCGCGACCAGCCGCGCCACCTCGTCGGCGCTGCCCGGCCCGCCGACCGGCACGCGCGCCTTGAGGAACTCGGCGAGCGGCCCTTTCATCTGCGCGGCGTTGAGCTCGGTGGCGATGTAGCCCGGCGCGACGTCGAGCACGCGGATCTTCTTCGGCGCCCATTCGACCGCCAGGCAGCGCGTGATCGCGCCGACCGCGGCCTTCGAGGCGCAGTAGGCGAGGTTGCGCCTGACGCCCATCTTGTCGAAGAACGAGCCGATGTTGACGATCGTGCCGCCGTGCTTTTCCAGGTGCGGATAGACCTCGCGCGCGCAGACGAACACCGAGCGCGCGTTGACGTTCATGATGCGATCGAAAGTCGCGGTCGGCAGCTCGGCCGATTTGCCGTCGAGGTGCAGGCCGGCGTTGTTCACCAGTCCGTCGATGCGCCCGGCCTTGTCAAGCAGCGCGGCGAAGGCCTGCTTTACCGAGGCCTCGCTCTCGACGTCGCAGCGGATGGCGATCATGCGCGCGGCGAGGGCGGGGTCGATCGCCTCGCGCTCGATGCCCCGGCCCTTGCGCGTCAGGCAGCCGACGCGCTGGCCGCGGCGCGCGAGCTCGAGCGCGATCGCCGCGCCGATGCCGCGGCTCGCGCCGGTGACCGCAATGACCTGTTGGCTCTCCATCAGCGGTCCTTGAACTTCGGCTTGCGCTTTTCGACGAAGGCCGCGGTGCCCTCGGCGGCGTCCTCGGTGTTGAACGCCAGCGTCGACAGGTCGGCCTCGATCTTGAGCCCTTCGTGCAGCGGCGTGTCGAGCGCGCGGCGCACCGCTTCGCGCGCGAGGCTGAGCACCGGCAGGCTGTAGCCGGAGAATTCGCGCGCGAAGGCCATGCCTTTTTCGAGCACGGCGTTCTCGTCGCCTTCGACGATGCCGCTCGCCAGCCCCCAGGCCAGCGCGAGCTGCGCATCGACGCTCTTGCCGGTGAGCACCATCTCGAGCGCGCGTGCCTCGCCGACGATGCGCGGCAGGCGCTGCGTGCCGCCGTAGCCGGGCAGCAGCCCGAGCTTGATCTCCGGCGTGGCGAGCTTGGCGTTCGGCGTCACCAGGCGGAAGGTGCAGGCGAGCGCCAGCTCGAGCCCGCCGCCGAAGGCGTAGCCGTTGACGATCGCGAGCGAGGGGATCGGCAGCCGGTCGAGCATCGCGAAGGTCGCCTGGCCGAGCTCGGCGCCGCGCTTTTGCTCCATCAGCGTGCGCCCGCCGAGCTCGCCGATGTCGGCGCCGGCGCAGAACGCCTTTTCCCCGGCGCCGGTGATGATCAGCGCGCGCGCGTCGCTCGCCGCGACCTCGTCGAAGGCGCGCGCCAGGTCCCTCACCAGCGCGAACGACAGCGCATTGAGCGCCTTGGGGCGGTTCAGTCGGATGAGGGCGAATTCCTCGACCCGGGTCAGCTTGATGGCCATCTCATGTCTCCTTTGCGGGCTCGCGCCAGCGTACCGGCTGCGGCGTGATGCGTCCGCCTGTCACCCATTCCTGCAGCTCGCGCTTCAGGATCTTGCCGCTCGCGGTGAGCGGGAACGCGTCCATGCCGAGGAAGAACTCGGGCATGTCGTACTTGGAAAGCCCGACCGCGTGCAGGTGATCGAGCATCGCCTCGCCGCTGACGCGCTCGCCCTCGCGGAGAATCACCGCCAGGCAGGCCTTCTCGCCGAGGCGCGTGTCGGGCACGCCGAAGGCCGCGGCCTTCTGCACCGCCGGATGGCGGTGCGCGAGATCCTCGATCCGCGCCGGATGGATGTTGTGGCCGCCGCGGATGATGAGGTCCTTCTTGCGCCCCATGATGCGCAGGCAGCCGCGATCGTCGAGCGTGCCGAGGTCGCCCGAGAGGAACCAGCCGCCGGCATTGAAGGAGCCTTCGGTGGTGAGCTGGTTGTCGAAGTAGCCGAGCATGAGCAGCGCGCCGCGCGTGCCGATCTCGCCCACCGCGCCCGCCGGGACCTCGCGGTCCGGGTTTTCCGGATCGAAGATGCGCGTCTCGTAGCCGTGGCAGGCGCGGCCGCAGGTCTCGACGATGGTCTGCGCATCGTCGCTCGGCAGCGTGTACTGGTGCGAGCCGTTCTCGGTCATGCCGTAGATGTTCTGCGGCGTGATGCCCATGTCGAGAAAGGCCTGCGCCACCTCGCGCGGGATCGGCGAGCCCGCCATGTAAAAGAGCTTCACCGCGCCGAGGGTCGCCAGCCCGCGGCGCTTCGCCTCGGCCAGCATATCGATCGCGTGGGTCGGCACGCCCATGATGTAGGTCGCGCCCGACTCCAGCGCCCAGTCGAGCGGCGCGAGCCCCGCGGGCGGGTCGTTCACCGCCAGCTCGAAGCCCGCGGCGAGCATCTGCTCCACCGCCACCGTGCCGATGTGGTGGCTCATCGGCGAGAGGCTGAGCAGGATCGTCGAGTGATCGTGATGCCAGTCGGCGACCATCGCGCGGCCGTTGGCGAGCAGCGTGTTGTCGCTGTGCATCACGCCCTTCGGCACCCCGGTGGTGCCCGAGGTAAACGCGAGGTAGATGATCTTGTCCGGGTCGTCGAGCGCCGGCTGCGAGGACGCCTGGGCGGCGCCGCGCGCCGCAAACGGCTGCGCGCGGCCGTCGCCGCCCTGCGCGCCCGGCACCGCGTAAACCGCCTTCACGTGGCCGAGCGCCTGCGCTGCGCCGATCACGTCGGCCTTTGCCGCATCCGCCCCGTAGCCGGGCTGCATGACGAGCGCGGCTGCGCGGGTGCGCTCGAGCAGCTGCACGATTTCCGCGACCGTGTAGTTCTGGTGCAGCGACGGGTTGCAGACGTACCCGTTCCTCGCGCAGGCGAGCAGCGCCACCACGCTCTCGCAGCGCGACGGCAGCCAGACCGCCACGCGCTCGCCGCGCTTCACCCCGGCGCGGTGCAGGCTTTCCGCCATGGCGTCGACCCACTCGAGCAGCGCACGCCAGGACAGTCGCAGGCGCGCATCGCGCAGCGCCGGCGCCTGCGGCCGCTCGGCGGCATGGCGCACGAGGAGGGAATAAAACGTGTCGGCGCGCCAGGCCCCGGAGCGGTAGTGCTGCTCGGCGGCACGGGGGGTGAGGAGGGTGAGGAGGGTGTTCACAACGTTGCGTTGAGGCGTTCCAATCTCGATGGCGCGACCAACGAAGCCCGGCCGTCGATCAAAGGCCCATTCATCTCTCGCGTTTCCACGCTCTCGCCATCGCAAGAACAGGCTCTGCCGCGGGCGAGAACGTGGAAACGCGAGAGACCGGTTTGCCCATATGTGCCTGTGTGTCCTGTTCGATGCGATAAGCGCACCGGCGCTTCACTTGCCAAACTTCTCCGCATTCGGCTTGCGCTTGCCGCGAAACGCCTCGCCCAGCTCCTGCGATTCCTCGGTCTCGAGGTAGCCGCGCAGCAGCAGGTCGTGCGCCATGCGCGCGAGGCCGCCGACGCCGCCGTGACGCGCGTTGAATGCGCCCTTGATCGAGGCGAGCGCGAACGCGCCGCGCTCGGCGAGCTCGAGCGCCATCTTGCGCGTCTCGTCGCGCAGCTGGTCGTCGGGCACGACGCGGTTGATGAGGCCGATGGCGAGCGCTTCCCTCGCCGACAGGCGCGGGTTGAGCATCCACATCTCCTTGGCCTTTTTCTTGCCCACCAGGTCTTCCAGGTACCAGGTGCCGAAGCCGGCGTCGAAGCTGCCCATCATCGGCCCGACCTGGCGGAACACCGCGCTTTCCTTGGCGATGGTGAGGTCGCAGACCACCTGCAGCACGTTGCCGCCGCCCACCGCATAGCCGTTGACCGAGGCGATGACGGGCTTTTGCAGGCGGTCGATCGATTCGTACATCTCGAGGGTGGGCAGCACGCCGGCATAGAGCAGCGTCTCCTCCATGCCCTCCTTGCGCCCGCCGATGCAGAAGAACTTGTCGCCCGCGCCGGTGAGCACCAGCACGCGGGTGCGCGTCTCGCGCCGCACCTCGTTGATGCAGTCGCGGATCTCGTGGCACATCTGCGGCGTGAACATGTTGCCGTCGTCCGGCCGGTTGAGCGTCAGCCAGCCGATCGGGCCGTCTTCTTCGTAGAGGATGGTTTCGGTGCTCAAGGCGCTGCTCCCCGCGGGAATGATGTCCTGCAGCCGATCATAGCCCCGCGGCCGCGCGAATTGAACGCGCGGTTCACCGGGGGCGCGGTGCGGCTACTTGGCGCGCGCCTCGAGCAGCGCGTAGAGCCGCGCCGGCGTGGCTGCGCCGAGCGCCTGGGCGAGCGCGGCGGCCGCGGCGCGCACCGCGTCCTCGGTTTCGCCTTCGATGAGCAGGAACGGCGGCGGAATCGCGTCGGGCTTGTCGCGCAGTTTGGCCTCCGGGTTCGGCACGCGGGTGGCCTTTTCGTCCGGCACCGCAAGCCGCACGCGCTGCAGGCCGCCCGCGGCGAGGAGCGGCGCGACCGTCGCCTCGAGCGCCCTCAGGCCGGCGGGGGAGTCGCCCGCCGTGCCGACCTCGAGGCAGGCGAGCACCGCGCCGGCGTCGTTCTTCTTCACCGCGTCGCCGTAATCGGCATGGATCTCGCTCGCCGCGCGCACCATGTTGCGAAAGCGCGGCATGATCGCCTGCGTGCGCGGCGTCGGGTTGGCGAGCAGCTTGAGGTAGGCCGGCGAGCGCAGCGGCTCCAGGCCGTCGGTGTCGTACAGCGCCGCGTAGCCGCGCGGTTTGTCGAGGCTGCGGTAGCGCCGTGCGCTGAGGATGCCCGGCATCGCCAGCCGCTCGCCCAGGTGTTCCTCGTGGTACCAGGCGTTGAACGTCGCCTCGTCCTCGGCGTCGATGTCGTTCCAGACGGATAAGAGACCTTGCATGACATTCATGGGGTCAGACCCCTGTGGATAACTCGGCTCGCGATCGGAAATCCGATCTCGTGATTTTGGTGATTGTCGGTGCTTTTTCGACAATCACCAAAATCACGAGACAAAAGGGCGCCTGTCAGACGAGAAGGCTTGTCCACGGCGGTCAGACCCCTGTGGATAAACTTGACCCGCCTACGGCTCTGCTGCAACATCGCCGAGTCTCACCTAGAGGAGGAGGCATCATGAGGCAATTCAAGAAGGCCGCGATCGCGGCCGTGGTGGCGGCTGCGCTCGCGCCGGCGGGCATGGCGGTCGCGCAGGACAAGCCGGTCAAGATGAGCGTGGTTGCATTCCTGTCGGGCGCCGCCGCGGGCCCGTTCGGCGTGCCCTCGCGCAACGGCGCCGAGGTGGTGATCGCGGCGATCAACGCGGGCAAGCTGCCGGCGCCGTATAACAGCAAGGGCCTCGCGGGGCGCGAGATCGAGGCCGAGTACATCGACGAGGCGGGCGGCAACACCAAGCAGGTTGCCGAGTACCGCAACATGGTCGAAAAGCGCGGTGTCGACGTCGCGTTGGGCTACATCTCGAGCGGCACCTGCGCCGCGCTGACGCCGGTGGCCGAGGAGCTGAAAAAGCTCACCGTCTACGCGATCTGCGGCACGCCGCGGATCTTCGAGGAAGCCAAGCCGCAGTACGTGTTCCGCACCATGAGCCACGCGACCTCGGACAACGTCGCCGCCGCGTACTACGTCAAGGAGCACTTCCCGAAGATCAAGAGCTACACCGCGATCAACCAGAACTACGCCTGGGGCCAGGATTCCTGGCGCGACTTCGACGCCTCGATGGCGCTGCTGACCAAGGCCAAGGCTTCGGCGAAGCTGCAGTGGCCGAAGATCTTCCAGGGCCAGTACTCGACGGAGATCTCGGCGCTGCTGCTCGACAAGGCCGAGCTGGTGCACACCAGCCTGTGGGATGGTGACCTGGAGAGCTTCGTCTTCCAGGGCCAGACGCGCGGCCTGTTCAAGAAGAAGAAGGTGATCTTCACGGTCGCGGAGACCTCGGTCTACCGCCTCGGCAAGCGCATGCCGGACGGCCTGGTGATCGGCGCGCGTGGACCCTACGGCGCGATCGTGCGCGATCGCCCGAGCGCGCTCAACAAGTGGTTCATCGCGGCCTACAAGGACCGCTTCGGCCAGTATCCGTCGGGCCCGGCCTACCAGTATGCGCAGGCGGTGCTCGCGGTGAAGGTCGGTTACGACGCCGCGGCGAAGAAGGCGGGCGGTTTCCCGACGCAGGACCAGGTGATCGAGGCCATGAAGGGCGCGGAGTTCGAGTCGTTCTCCACGAACGTCAAGATGGGGCTCGGCAACGGGCACCAGGCGGTCACCGAGAACGGCTACGGCATCACCAAGTGGGATGCCAAGGCGGGCGAGCTGAAGCTGGAGAAGGTGAAGTTCTACCCGGCCGAGTGCGTCAACCCGCCCGAGGGCGTGGAAAGCGTCGAGTGGATCAAGGGGGGGATGAAGGGCGCCAAGTGCTAGAGGCTTGCGCGCTGAGCTGAGCAGCCCGGACGAACGGGGCGGCTTTGCCGCCCCGTTCGCCGCTTCTTTTCCGCATACGTGACAACGACCGAGTTTTCCTGACGGGGACGACAGGGTGGACACTGCACTCACGATCCTGCTCGACGGGCTGGTGTTCTCGTCGTACCTGTTCATCGTTTCGCTCGGGCTGACGATCATCTTCGGGGTCATGAAGATCCTGAACGTCACCCACGGCAGCTTCTACGCCTGGGGCGCCTACGCCGCGGCGTTCTTCATCGGCCTGGCGGCGAACGCCGGCTGGCCCGACTGGGTCGGCTTCCTCATCATCTTCGCTTCCGCGATCCTGGTCGGCGTGGTGCTCGGCCTGATCCTCGAGCGCGGCATCCTGCAGTTCATGTACCACCGCGACGAGGTATTGATCGTGCTGGCGACCTTCGGCACCTTCCTCGTGCTGGAGGACGTCATCCTGCTGGTGTTCGGCGTCGATCCCTATTTCGCCTTCCAGCCGATGCAGCTGCTCGGCGCGGTCGAGCTGGGCGGCATCGCGCGCGATGCCTACGGCCTGACGCTGATCGGCCTGGCGGTCACGCTCGCGCTGGGCTGCTGGCTCGCGCTCAAGCGCACGCGCTGGGGCAAGCTGCTCTCGGCGGTGATCTTCGACCGCGAGCTGTCGATGTCGATGGGGCTCAACGTCACCCGCGTCTACATCGTCACCTTCGTGCTCGGCGCGATTCTCGGCGCGCTGGGCGGCGCCTACATCGCGCCGACCGTGTCGGTGGCGCCCGGCTTCGGCGTCGACGTCATCGTGCTGTCGTTCGCGGTGGTGGTCATCGGCGGCATGGGCAGCGTGCCCGGTGCGATGATCGGCGCGCTCGCGGTCGGCATCGTGCGCGCGCTGGCGGTGCACAAGTTTCCGCAGTTCGAGCTGTTCGTGATCTACGCGGTGATGGCGACGGTGCTGGTGTTCCGCCCCGAGGGCCTGTTCGCCCCGGTCAAGGCGAGGAAGATATGAGCCTCGCCCGCGACCGCACGGTGCAGGGGCTGACGCTCGCGCTCGGCGTGATGCTGATCGTCAGCGCGCTGGTGCCGAGCTGGATCGTCAACCAGCTGCTGTTCGCCTTTTCGCGCGCCATCGTGGTGATCGGCCTGATGGTGCTGTGGCGCACCCGCCTGGTGTCCTTCGGCCATGCGCTGTACTTCGGCCTCGGCGCCTACACCGTGGCGATGCTCGCCCGCTACACCGGGGTGAGCGATGCCTTCGTGCTGCTCGGCGCCGCGGCGGCGCTCTCCACCGTGGTGGGCTTTTGCGTCGGCTTCATCGTGCGGCGCTATCGCGACATCTTCTTCGCGATGCTCAATCTGGCGTTCTCGATGATCCTCTACGGCATCCTGGTGAAGACCGAGGCGCTCGGCAGCACCGACGGCTTCACCATCGAGCAGCCGACCTTCGCCGGCATCGCCTTCGAGGACGCCTCCGACGGCAAGCTGGCGCTGCTCTGCGTGCTGATGGTCATCGGCTGGGCGGTGGCGGTCGGCGTGCAGGCCTACCTGCGCTCGACGCTCGGGCGGCTCACCACCGCGATCGGCGACAACGAGATCCGCGTCGAGTACCTCGGCTACTCGGCCGAGCACGCGATCCACATCAAGTACGTGCTGTCGACCTTCCTCGCCGGCCTCGGCGGCGGGTTCATGGCGCTCTCGCTCGGCCAGGTCGACCCCGACTCGATGGTCAACTGGACCGCCTCGGGCGAGCTGGTGTTCGTCACCATCCTGTCAGGGCCGGGCAGCGTCGCTGCGCCGTTCATCGGCTCGTTCGTGTTCGAGATCCTGCGCACCTATGCCTTCGAGTGGATGCCGCATGCCTGGCAGATGATCGTCGGCGGCACGCTGCTGGTGGTGATCTTCTTCATGCCGGGCGGACTGTGGGCGCTGGTCACGAAGCTCGCCGGCCGGCTCGCCGGCAGGCGTGCGGCGGCGCCCGCCGCGCCGCGGGCGGAGGGCTGAGATGCCGCCGCCGATCCTCGACGTGCGCAACCTGCACAAGAACTTCGGTGCCGTGACCGCGGCGTCGAACATCAACGTCAGCTTCGCCCCCGGTGAGACCGTCGGCATCATCGGCGCCAACGGCGCCGGCAAGACGACGTTCGTCAACATGATCACGGGCTACCTGAAGCCGACGCGCGGCGCGATCCTGTACCGCTCGCGCGAGATCACCGGCTTTCCGCCGCGCAGCATCGCGCGACTCGGTATCTGCCGCTCGTTCCAGGTCAGCCAGGTGTTCGTCTCGCTCTCGGTGCTCGAGAACCTGCTCACCGCGGTGGCGATTGCGCAATCGCCCGGCCTGGGCATGCTGCGCCCGCTGCGCCGGCCCGAGCTGATCGAGCGCGCCGAGCAGATCATGGAGCGCTATCGCATCGCCGCGTACCGCGACCACCTGGCGAGCGACCTGTCGCAGGGCGGGCGCAAGCTGCTCGACATCGCGATGGCCGTCGTCGGCCAGCCGAAGGTCCTGCTGCTCGATGAGCCGACCAGCGGCATCAGCACCGAGGAGAAGCAGCCGCTGATGGACGTGGTTATGGAGGCGCTGAAGCAGGACGAGCTCACCGTGCTGTTCGTCGAGCACGACATGGAGATCGTCGAGCGCTACGTCGACCGCGTGCTGGCCTTCTACCAGGGCGAGATCATCTGCGACGCGCCGCCGGCCGAGGCGCTGCGCGACCCGAAGGTGCAGGAATTCGTCATCGGCGCCGAGTACCAGCCCGAATCCGGGGGCGGCCATGCTTGAGCTGCAGGGCCTCGACGTCGACATCGGCCTGGTGCCGGTGCTGCGTGGCATCGAGCTCGGCGTGCCCTCGGGCAGCATGTGCGGCCTGATCGGGCGCAATGGCGCCGGCAAGACCACGCTGCTGCGCAGCGTGATGGGTGTGCTGCGCGCCCGCGCCGGCAAGATCACCTTCGACACGCGCGACCTCGGCGCCGAGCCGGGACACCGGCGCGCGCACCTCGGCATCGGCTACATGCCGGAGGACCGCCGCCTGGTGCCCGACCTGACCGCGGAGGAGAACATCCTGGTGCCGGTCTGGGCGACCGGTGTCGCCGGCTACCAGAAGCGGCTCGACTGGATTTACGAACTGATCCCCGAGGTCGCGGCCTTCCGGGTGCGTCCTGCGACCGAGCTCTCGGGCGGGCAGCAGAAGATGGTGGCGCTGGCGCGCGCGCTGATCGTCGGCACCAAGCTGCTGCTGCTCGACGAGCCGACCGAGGGCATCGCGCCGGTGCTGGCGCGCCGCTTCATCGAGATCCTGCGCGACCTGAAGGCCGAAGGCGAGTCGGTGCTGGTCGCCGAATCGAACGACAAGCACCTGCACGGCCTGCTCGATCGCAGCTACGTGATCGAGCGCGGCAGCGTGAAGCGCGTCGCCGGCTGAGCGACGACGGATCGCATGGGCAGCGCTCCGCCGCGCGCCGAAGCCACGTTCGATTCACGCGATCCGCGCGCGGTGCGCCGCGCGGTGCGCGCCGGCGCGCACGCCGGCCACACCGGCGGCCTGGCGCCCGGCATCGTGCAGGCCAACGTCTGCATCCTGCAGGGCGAGTGGGCGCGCGATTTCAGGACCTTCTGCGAGCGCAACCCGAAGCCCTGCCCGCTGCTCGCCGCGTCGAGCCCCGGCGACCCGCGCCTGCCGGCGCTGGCCGACGACCTCGACATTCGCAGCGACGTGCCGCGCTACCGCGTCTACCGCGACGGCGTGCTGGTCGAGGAGGTGAGCGACATCGCGCCGCTGTGGACCGACGACATGGTCGCCTTCGCGCTCGGCTGCTCGTTCTCCTTCGAGGAGGCGCTGGTCGCCGCCGGCGTGCCGGTGCGCCACGTCGCCGAGGGCAAGAACGTGGCGATGTACCTCACCCACATCGAGACCGCGCCCGCCGGCCCGTTCCGCGGCCCGATGGTCGTGTCGATGCGCCCGTTCACGCCGGCCAACGCGATCCGCGCCATTGAGATCACCGCGCGCTATCCCGCGGTGCACGGCGCGCCGATCCACATCGGCAAGCCCGAGCTGATCGGCATCACCGACATCACCAAGCCCTGGGTGGGCGATTTCGTCGGCGTACGCGACGACGAGCTGCCGGTGTTCTGGGCCTGCGGCGTGACGCCGCAATCGGCCGTCGCCCAGGCCAGGCCGCCGCTGTGCATCACCCATGCGCCCGGGCACATGCTCGTGACCGACCGCAAGAACAGCGAGCTGGCGGATTGGGGTCAGACCCCTGTGGATAAGTCGTAGGGGTCAGACCCCTCGGCCGTCCCTTATCGAGGGTCGTCGAACAGGCTCAGGGCGTCGTCCAGATACTCGCGCTCGACCCCTTGGTACTCGGCCTTGTTGGCTTCCGACTCGAAGTAGATCTTCAGCGCGTTCCTGCCGCGGCCTTCGATGACGAACGGTGCGGTGGCGAGATGGGTGACGTCCCGGCCGGAGATCGGATCCGTGGTCCAGGTGAGCATGACAGCCTTCCACGTTGCCGTGTACCTGCAGCGTAGGCACAACCCGCGGGCGGCGGGTTGACGGTCGTCAAGCGAACGGAACCGTCGGCCGCCCGCGGCCGACGGCGCGTCTAGGCCGACTTCTCGGCCCCGAAGGTCGAGGGCACCACGTCCTTCGCGGTCGCGCGCCGGCGCTCGAGCCAGTAGGCCATCGGCGGCGGCACGCTCTGGAACTCGGGATCGACGCCGAGCTTCTGCGCCGCGTCCATCGCCCAGTTCGGGTTGTAGAGCATCTCGCGCGCCAGCGCGACGAGGTCGGCCTGGCCGTGCTGCAGGATGTCCTCGGCCTGCGAGGCGCGCACGATGAGGCCCACCGCCATGGTCATGATGCCCGCCTCGCGCTTGAGCTTCTCGGCGTAGGGCACCTGGTAACCGTAGCCGACCGGCGCGCCCGGCACCGCCCCGGGCAGGATGCCGCCGCCCGAGCAGTCGATGACGTCCACCCCCTTGGTCTTGAGGATCTTGGCGAGCGCCACGCTGCTGTCGGGATCCCAGCCCGCGCCGTCGTCGACCGACAGGCGCATGAACAGCGGCTTGCCTTTCGGCCAGGCCGCGCGCGCGCATTCGGTCACCTCGATGGCGAAGCGCATGCGGTTCTCCAGGCTGCCGCCGTATTCGTCGGTGCGCTGGTTGGCCTGCGGGTTGAGGAACTCGTGGATCAGGAAGCCGTGCGCGCCGTGGAGCTCGACGATGTCGAAGCCCGCGGCGTGCGCGCGGGCAGTCGCCTTGCCCCAGGCTTCCGCGATGCTGCGGATCTCCTTTTTCTCCAGCGCGCGCGGCACCGGCGACTTGGCGTCCGCGGGCAGCGCGCTCGGCGCGACCAGCTCCCAGGCGTCCCAGTCGTCGATCCCGGCATGCGGCTCGAGCGGCTTGCCGCCCTCCCAGGGCCGGCCGATGCGCGACTTGCGCCCCGAGTGGCCGAGCTGGATGCCGCAGGCCGCGCCGCAGGCGTGCACGAAATCGACGATGCGCTTCAAGTGCGGCACGAAGGCGTCGTCCCACAGACCGAGGTCGCCGACCGTGCCGCAGCCGCGGCGCTCGACCTTGGTCGACTCGACGAAGAACAGCCCGGCGCCGCCGGCGGCGAAGCGCCCGGCGTTCATCACGTGCCAGTCGGTGGGAAAGCCCTTGACGGCCGAGTACTGGTGCATCGGCGCGACCACGATGCGGTTCTTGAGCGTCAGGTCGCGGATCTTGAGCGGGGTGAAAAGGTGGGGTGTCGTATCGGAATTGGCTTTGGTCATGCCGGCGAGTGTAGCCGCTCGCGGGCGCTACCATGTGCGTGCATTTCGCAGCACGATGCGCAAACCCCATCACCATGTCTACGTCGTCGAGCTCGCCCCCGAGGTGTGGGAGAAGGAAGCGCGCTTTCGCAAGGCCAACCCCGGCTACCAGGGCGGCAAGCCCTGCGTTTACGTCGGCATGACCGGGCTTTCACCCAAGAAGCGTCTCGCCAAGCACCTCAAGGGCGAGAAGGCGAATCGTTACGTTTTCCGCTATGGCATGCATCTGCTGCCGGAGCTGTACGCCTACGCGAATCCCATGCCCTACGACGCCGCGCGCGACATGGAAGTAGAGCTCGCGATCGGGCTGCGGGAGGAGGGCTACGCGGTGTGGCAGGCGTAGTCCTTTCGGTTATCCACAGGGGTCTGACCCCTTATGGATTGTTTCGCGCTACAGTCGCGTCGCCATTGATCACGGAGGGGGCAACATGAGGATGAACGGCAAGGTCGCGCTGGTCACCGGCGGCACCAGCGGTATCGGACGGCGGATCGTCGAGCGCTTTGTCGAGGAGGGCGCAACGGTCTTTTTCAGCGGCCGGCGCGCGGCGCTCGGTGCCGAGGTCGCCAAGGCGACCAAGGCGGCGTTCGTCGAGGCCGACGTGGCACACGAGGCGGATGCCGAGCGCAGCATCAAGCAGGCGCTGGCGCACAACGGCCGGCTCGACGTCCTGGTCAACAACGCCGGCATCTGGAAGGGTGGCTCCGTCGAGGAGATCAGCGACGACGAGTGGTCCGAGATGATCGGCGTCAACCTGACCGGCACGTTCAACGTCATCCGCGCCGCCGTCCCGCACATGAAGCGCACCGGCGGCCGCATCGTCAACCTATCAAGCACCGCGGGTCAGCGTGGAGAGAGCCTGCACAGCCACTA
>Ga0209536_100001262_pt1 | contig 41886 bp, 32 predicted proteins | sample DeeMarSeWOR28_12_FD_187461 | JGI IMG/M metagenome (GOLD analysis project Ga0209536, IMG submission 187461) | Marine sediment microbial communities from White Oak River estuary, North Carolina - WOR-2-8_12 (SPAdes) (version 2) | ecosystem: Environmental > Aquatic > Marine > Intertidal zone >...
CCAGGTCTACATCAGCGACGTATCGTTTCAAGAGGCAGATAGAAACCGCCTGGTCAATCGATTCTCTCCTGCATCCTCGTTCACAGGGTTTCGGGCAAATCCGTCCCAACACAGCAGGCAGAGCAATATCTTTCTTCACTGTTTCAATTGCATCGCGTAACCGACCGGCTGCGATCTGGCGAATCATCAATGGAATGTTCATCTGTGCAGGGCATATCGTATTACACGGTCCGAGACAGTCACCTACATGGTCGCTCAACAGCAGTTCCAGGGCGGTCTTTCTTGCTTGATGCACTTCTTCACATTCGCTTACGACACGCATGCCGTCTTCGGCAAGAGTTCCACACGCCGGCAACAGAACGGCTTTGCCTTCGACCTTGACCACACAAACCATACAACTTGTCGAAGGCTCATAGCCTTTTAAGAAACACATCGTTGGAATATCTATTCCGAGCTTTTCGGCAGCGTCAAGAACAGTAGCACCGTTTGGAACTTCCACTTCACGATTGTCGATGGATAGTCTTGGCATCTATTAGCGAACCTCAACAGCATCTGCCGGACATATATTCTTACACGTCCCGCAGCGAATACATTTCTCCGCATCAATTTCATGCTTTTCGTATGGCTTCATTTCAATAGCGTCGACGGGACAATGCTGAGCGCACAATGTGCAGCCGATGCAATCGTCCGTCACCGAATAGACAATCAGTGCCTTACATTTACCGGCAGGGCAGCGTTTCTCGACATGAGCTTCGTACTCATCCCTGAAATATCTGATTGTGGAAAGAACCGGATTCGGAGCAGTTGTACCAAGTCCGCACAGACTGGTTTTCTTAACTTTTATTGCCAAATCCTCCAGCTCTTCGATGTCGGCTTTAACACCCTGACCGGCACACAATCGTTCGAGAGTGTCCAGCATCCGCCGTGTGCCGATTCTGCAAAAAGTACATTTACCGCAGGACTGGTTCTGTGTGAATTCCAGAAAATAACGTGCGATGTCCACCATGCAGTCAGTTTCATCCAGTGCTACCAAACCGCCGGAGCCCATCATCGTTCCGATTTCCTGAAGCGTCTCATAGTCAACGGGCAAATGTGCAAGCTCAGCAGGCACGCATCCGCCAGATGGTCCTCCCACCTGGACCGCTTTTAGCTGTAATCCTCCGGCTATCCCACCACCGACATCTTCTATTATCTGGCGAACCGATATGCCCATCGGCACCTCGATTAGACCGACTCTATCAACCTTTCCCGCCAGAGCGAAGACTTTTGTCCCCTTACTGCTGTCCGTGCCCAGTTCGGCGAAGGCTTCTGCGCCGTTGCGGATAATCCACGGCACTGAAGCGTAAGTTTCGACATTGTTGATTAGCGTCGGTTTGCCCCAGAGACCGCTTTGAGCAGGGTACGGCGGCCGCAACCTGGGCATCCCGCGGCGTCCTTCGATACTGGCGATAAGAGCAGTCTCTTCGCCACACACAAAGGCTCCGGCACCGGGCATTATTTTCAGATTGAGCGAAAAACCGCTGCCGATAATGTCTTCTCCAATAAATCCGTGCTCCCGGCAATGATTTAAAGCCTGAGTTATCCGTTCGATAGCAAGCGGGTACTCCGCACGGATATAGAAATGACCTTCGTGAGCACCTACCGCGTACGCTGCGATTATCATACCTTCTATGATGCGATACGGATACGATTCCATAATCATTCGGTCCATAAAGGCACCGGGATCGCCCTCGTCTCCATTGCATAATATGAATTTTTTACTGGATTGTTGATTACGGACAGCGGACCATTTAAGGGCAGTCGGATAACCGGCCCCGCCCCGTCCACGAAGCCCGCTGTGTTCTATCTCGGAGATGATTTCTTCTGGATTCATTTCCCGGATGCACTTCTGCATCGCTCTGAATCCGCCATTGGCCATGTATTCATCGATGTCCACCGGATCGATGTCACCGTGATTTTCCGTGGCAATGTGTTTTTGTCTACCGAGAAAATCGGCGACCGGCTTGTCCCGAATATCGATTGAATGACGCGTCACAGGCACGGTCTTTTCGTCAGTCAGGATCGTATCGAGCATTTGTGAAACTGCATTGGAGATTCTTTTTTGTATCCCGTTGACCTTGAAGTGCCGCAGGACAACTGCTCTTGCATCCTCAGGCTGAACACGGGCATAGAGATGGGATTTGCCGTCGGGCGGCACAATTTCGAGTAGTGGTGTCTGGTGACACATGCCGACACATCCCACACGTTTTACCTGGAGTTTAATGCCGGTATCGGCCAGAACATTTTCAAGAGCATCCCTCAGCTTTCCGCTGCCGCGAGCAATGCAGCATGATCCCAGGCCGAGACGGACTTCGCCACGGGATTCGGAGCCGTCGATTTGAATTTGAGTTTTTTTCTTTTGGTCTGCCCGGCTTTGTTCGAATCTGAGAAAATCGCTTAACACTTTTGAGACGGTATCGGGAGTCAGATGGCCATATGTTACATCGTCTATTTGCACTGCAGGCGCCAGTGTGCAGCAGCCAAGGCATGCGATTTTTTCCACTGTGAATAACTTTTGGGCGTCCGTGTCTTCACCGGCGGGAATACCGAGATGACGATAAAACGCCTCATAAACGCGGTCAGCCCCTTTAACATGGCAGGCCGTCCCGACACATACATGGATAATATGACGTCCCACCGGCCGATGCCTGAAGTGGTCGTAGAAGCTGGAGACACCTTCAATCGATGCCGGGGTAATCTGCGAGATTTTGCAGACATGCTCGAGAGCTTTGCGGGGTAGGTAACCGAAATGGCCTTGTACAGCGTGCAATATCTTAAGCACGTTCTCTGACCCGGCGCCGATTTCATTGACCGTTCGTTCCACAAATGTCAAATCCAGCTCATCCATCAATCGTTGCTCCCAATGCAGTAGAGGTTATCGAGTCCCCGGATATATATTCGTCCATCTGCGAAGGCCGGCGAGGCATGACATTTCTCACCAAGCTCGCACTTTGCCAATTCCTTATATTCGGTTCTGACATCGGCAATAAACATGATACCCTTATCACTCAGCAGGTAAAGATTGTTGCCGACAAGGCTGGGCGAGGCCATGAAATATTCCTTCAAATCCTTCTCCCAGAGCCTTTTGCCATCCGAGACACTGTAGCTCTCAAGTAATCCTTCGGTCGCCAGCAGGAATATCGATTCGCCATTACTGACAGGTGAACAGATGTCAGGCCCTCCTTCCTCGCTCACCCAGGCGATATGAGTTTTGGTTACGTCGCCTTTACCATCCGCTTTTATAGCGACGAGCTTAGAATATGGCTCGATAACAAATACCAGCCCGTTTGCGTAAATCGGCGACGATGCGATATCACCGGACAGGCAGTTTGCTCGCCATATTTCTTCCCCGTCACTCGGATTATACGCAATTACCCACGGATCGGCACAGGTTAGGAGCTGTAAGTGCTCGCGGATATTTGCGACAATGGGCGAACTCCAGGAATTTCCGACCGGCCGTTTTTTCTGCCATACAATCCGGCCCGAAGATCCCTCTAAAGCGATTAACTTGGATTTCTCATCTTCAATGCCTCCCTGGTCATATTGAATCAGGAGTAGATTCTGATACATTGCAAGCGAAGATGCATAACCATAAGCACTATCAGGTCTCCCGAGGTTTTTCTCCCAGACTTTTTTGCCTTTGAAGTCGAAGCTGCCGAGATCGCCAGTCGGGAAAATAGTATAAACCTGTCGGCCATCCGTCGCAACAGTGGGTGCAGCATAGCCGGTCTCCTCCATGATTTCGAGAGGTTCTTCATTTCTTTTGGGCATGCTTAAAACATCGCCCTTCCACAGAAATTCGCCGGTGGATGTATCGAAACACAAAACCTGCTGGTTATTGGGATCTGCTCCCGAGAGGAAAACATGATCATTCCAGACGATGGGTGAATTGTTACCCGGCAAAGGTATCTCGGTTTTCCAGAGAATTCCTTCTCCCGTTTTACCATCCCAGCGGGTCGGAATGTTTGTATGGTCGCTGACGCCAAGTCCCTCAGGACCGCGAAAGCTCGGCCAGTTTTTGCCCGGGTCTTGAAGTGAGGTCGATGCAGGATCCTTTTCTCCAATGCAATATAAATGTTCTACGCCCCGGATATAGATACGTCCGTCAGCGAAAGCAGGTGAACCATGGCATTTCTCGCCAAGCTCGCACTTGGCCGATTGTTCATATTCGGATGCGGCATCGGCAATAAACATGATACCTTTTTCGCTCAGCATATAAAGATTGTTGCCGACAAGGCTGGGTGAAGCCATGAAAGGTTCCTGCAAATCCTTCTCCCAGAGCCTTTTGCCGTCTGAGACATTATAACACTCAAGCAATCCCTCGGTCGCTAACAGGAATATCGATTCGCCGTTGCTGACGGGTGAACAGATGTCCGGCCCGCCTTCTTCGCTTACCCAGGCAATATGAGTTTTGGTTACATCACCTTTACCATCCGCTTTTATAGCGACCAGCTTCGAGTACGGCTCAATAACAAATACAAGTCCATTTGAATAAATTGGAGACGATGCAATATCACCAGTCAGGCAGTTTGCCCGCCATAGTTCCGCGCCGTCAGTGGGATTATAAGCAATCACCCAGGGATCAGCACAGGTAATGAGCTGAAACTGCTCGCCTGTATTAGCGACTATGGGCGAGCTCCAGGAATTTCCGACCGGCCGTTTTATTTGCCAGACGATCCGGCCCGAAAAGCCGTCCAAAGCGATTAACTCAGACTTGTTATCTTCAACACCTCCCTGATCATATTGAATCAGGAACAGATTTTGATACACAGCAAGAGAAGCTGCATATCCGTAGGCACTGTCCGGTCTACCAAGGTTTTTCTCCCAGACTTTTTTGCCTTTGAAGTCGAAGCAGGCGACATCGCCGGTTGGAAATATTGCACAGACATACCGACCGTCGGTTGCGACAGTGGGTGCAGCATAGCCGGTCTCCTCCATCATTTCAAGAGGTTCTTCATCGCTTTTGGTCAGGCTTAAAACATCGCCCTTCCACAGCAACTTTCCTGTTGATGTATCGAAGCAATACACTTGTCGATTATTGGGATCCGCTCCCGATAGAAAAATATGATCGCCCCAGACAACAGGTGAATTGTTACCCGACAGAGGTATCTTGGTTTTCCAGAGAATTCCTTCACCCGTTTTTCCATCCCAGCGTGAAGGCGTATTGGCATGAGTACTGATACCAGCTCCGTTGGGACCACGAAAGCTCGCCCAGTTTTTGGCGACATCATTCACGCTATACGAAGAAGCATCTGCAGCACCAGCCTTGGCAAAATCAATCTCTACTCTGGAAGCTAAAAATAGCGAGCTTAAGGCTAATGTCACTAGGCTACCAGTCACCGCCCACCGGGCATATTTTGCATTTCCTACTTGTTCTTTGAGTTGATCGACACAAAGTTTTGGAGACGGAAGCTTCTTCTGAGATGCTATAGCAGACCTTAGGCTAATAATAAATACCACGACTCCGGCAAGTAACAGATAACCGCCTTGACGCGCGCGATCCAACGCTCGGATACGCTGCTGTCTGAGAAGTAAATCGAATTGACGGATTCGGGATAACAACTGTTCATCATCGGGCCTGTTTCGTATTTCTGATTTTAGATCCAGTATGACAGTTTCGTCTGCAGTGCCAACCATTTTGCTGCGGCCGTAATTCATGAGCATGAACGCGCAGATGACGATGGAGAACACAGCGCTAAGAACAGCCGTTGCGACTGCACATCGATACCATGAGCTTGTTACCTGATCTTGCTGCGAAACATTTTCTTTGTGAGAATTTGCTACCATTTTCCAGGCCCATCCTTCGTCTTCTTTAATCGAACATGCTCCCTTGGGCAGTATTTATAGCATCGTCCACATGCCAGGCAGCTTGCCTGATCTGCTTCGTAGTCGGTCCTTTGCCGCCAGACGGAAAGCCCAATCAGCTTAAGCCCTATTACGAGCCCTATGAATCCTCCAAGTATCCAGCCGCCCACTTCGAATCTGGCTCGGATATCTGCTGCTTGTTCATAAAGCTCTTTGGTTTGTTGCCCTGTTGCCCTGAAAGCAGTGCTGGCATCCATTACTTCTTCGATTTGGCCGGCGTCTTCCAGGTATATTTGCTTTGCTAATCTGACCGTTTCATGAGCCTGTGATGTTACACCTTTGAGGCTGGAACCTGCCCATCCGCCGAAGAAAACAAGCACTGGTAATAATAAAAGCAGAAATGTCAGCCTTGTTTTTGCTATGTGATACTCCTGCTGAGGCCATTGTACCGCCGGCCTTCTGATAGCGCCGAACGGACACGAATCCTCACAAAGACTGCATTGTATGCACTCGTCCGGGGTAATAGTCACTCGCCATTTTGAGAGCCGCGAGAGCTGTCTGAGAATAACGCCATAGGGGCAGAGGAAGCGGCAATAAGGACGTCCAACAAACACGCCGATAAGCAATAGGCATCCCCCAAGGATTAAGATGTTCAGACTTCCACTCAGGCGGAAGATTGAAATGAACGGATCGTATCTGCATATGACGAACGCGCTGCCTGTAGCGGCGAACAGAATTGCCAGGGCTAAGTAAACATACGCAAGCAGTCTCAATGCACTCTCCGCCCAGCCGGGTACACGGACCGGTCGGGCCAGAACCATATCTTGTATTGCTCCGAGAGGGCAAACCGCAGCACAAAATGCCCTTCCGAAGAAAAGCGTAAAGACGAGCGGCAGCAGGAAAAATACCACAACCACGACAGGCACGGCATAGTCTGGATCGAAAATGGAAAAAACAATATTCTGGGTTGCTCCTATCGAACAAACACAGCCCTTTCGCCAAAAGCCGAAATAGAGCAATGAAAAAAGTGTCAGCGCAAATATTGCTCTCCGGCTGCGTTTCTTTAAAACAAGATACGAAGCCAATCCAAGTGCGACCAGAAGCACTGCGGCATCGATGTATTCATAAACATCCTGACGTGGCTCTGGAGTAGTCGGGCTTGGAATGAAATGATCGGTTTCGACAAAATCAGGAGGCGGAAAACGTTCAATTCCTGATGTATCGCCGCATAAAATTAGGGAGACAGCCATACCAAGTAAAATATTGCTGAAAAATCTCATTAAGCGTGCTCGGCCTCTTTAAGAAGGTAAGGCTTGTCGGCGGGGACTCGCTTAAACGCCCCTGTAGGACAAGCCACAGCAATAGAACATTCATTACAGTTTAAACAACGGTCGTGCCGGACCTGGAGAAACAGCGAGCCGTTTCCGAAAGCGGCACAACCTTTGACGCACTTGGCACAACCAATACAGAGAGCTTCATCAATGTCGTATTCGTAGTAGGGTTCTTCAATGAAGGTTCGTTTGATCGCCCCGGTAGGACAAAGCTCATTTTCCGCGCCGGTATCCAGAACCGTCGCTCCCAGCTCGAAATAGCCGGGACAGAAATCGCAATATCCGCATATAGCGTAAAGCTGAACGCACTTGACAGCAGAATCTTCCAGTACACAAAAAGTTGCGCATCTGTCACACGCTATGCACTTATACGGATCGATCTGCCATACAAGGTCATTTTTTCTTTTCTTGCGGGCCGAAGCGCCGGCTACTATACCAAGAGCGGCCAGGCATCCTCCCCAGAGCCCGTCTCTTAAAAAATTGCGTCTGTTAATTGCTTTGTCATTTTGAGTCATTATTAATTCCCGACAGAGTTTCTCTTGCCGTGGCCGCCTGGGGCAAGCTGCAATCTTGAAGAATCTTACAGCCGGCACAGATTCCACTGTTTATGCATCGACCATTTCGCATGAGTATCTGTCTCTTTGCAAACAGTGCTGCACCGCCTGCTACCATTAGCCCTAATGCGGCGTACCTCAGTGCCCCGGCAAGCATCTCTCTGCGGCTCCGAAAATCTTCGATATGCTTTCTCACTATCGATCTTTCACTTTGGAAAACACTTTTACTATATTGTCGACCGTGTCCAGCACAAAAACACGGCCTTCACTGTCAACAGCAACATCAAAACCGGCGGTCTGACATTCCTCCGGGAGCATGCAAATTTTGGTAGTCCCGCCTGCACCGAATTGCTCCGGCCCGGCCACCACTCCCACAAAACTACCGCCGGAATCGTAAATCTTGATACGTACCAATCCCTTCTCACAGGTAACAAAACCGCCGTCAGGCAACACGGCAATATTCACGGGATTACAGCAACCACAGAATCCCTCTATCGCCGCAGAAGGAGAACCCCACCAAAACTCGATATCCCCGTCGAGAGTATATGCCTCTATACGAAGGCGTCCGGGATTAACCACCCGGAGCAATCCGTCCTTCGGAAGTGCCAGGTCAAAATAAGGACTTGGAATCGCAAATCCCGGAATGTTTCTAAATGTATCCCTTTTACCGATCTGATTAATAATGCTACCTTCCAAATCGTAACGGATGACAATACGATTGCCAGCATCGGCTACAATGACGTTGTCCTCTGAGGCAACAATACTTGTTAAAATTGCATCCTTGCCCAAACTATCCCAGCTCGCCTTTCGCTGTCCTTGGGCGTCATAGATTTCAACATGATCCTTCATCCCGATATAAATTGTGCCGTCTTTTGTCAAGGTCAGGCACCTGGGCGCATCGTCGAGTTTTATTTCGTTGAGTTGTTCACCACTCTGAGCAAAGATACGAACAGCTTCGTCACCAGCTACATAAACAGAACCATTCGAATCCACAGCGATAGCGTGTGTATTCGCAATGCCGGTTTTGATTGGTTCGGAAGATTCTTCGTAGATAATCAGTTTCGGATCGATGCGCGCCAGTTCATCAACTTCGTACTTAAATTCTTTGCTGAGTCCACCGCCCTTGCTACCGAGCACATCGAGTCTTAGAACCGCCACGACGGCAACCACAACCGCCAGGGCGATTAGCACTCCGATTATTATCTTAATATTCATTGTTCCGGTTATTTTGTTCATCTTATCACCTTCGGTTGTTATTATAGCATGAAATTCTCATATATCAACGCGCCAGTTCTACTTCTCAGATATGTCGAGGCATATCATTCGCTCTGTGTCGCGCACGATTAAGCGGCCGGATGCAATTGCCATTGGCCCCCATGATTCGTGACCATCCAGAACTTTCGCATGAGCCAGCGGAAGATATTCCGAAGGGCCGGCCTGTGCTAAAGTCAACTCTCCGTCATCGTTCATAAGATATATGAGTCCACCGGCGATTGCAAATGGGCCGCTGCCGAATTTGTTAGCGCTCGTACTTGTCCATACGATATTGCCTTCCAAATCGAGACAGACCAACTGCTGATCTAATCTGACTCCATAAATATAGCCGTCGTAATAGATAGGGGTTTGCTGTATTGAGCCGAATACTTCGGTCGTGTGGAGAAATTCCGATTGTGCTGTTATTGTACCGTCTGTTTCTATCAGCCGAAGCATCGTACACCCAAGCTCATATTGACCATAACCGGCGGTCAGTAATATCCTGTCTTCTCCGACAACGACAGGCGTCGGGACGTTAAAGCGAACCTTCCATTCTTCGGTCTTCCATAAAACACTGCCGTCTTCCGCTGATATTCCGATCACGCCCCCTTTGGATTGGTTGCCGCCGCAATAAACATAGAAACGCCTGCCGTTAAATTCCATCGGTACGATGGACGAATGCGTCATTACCCAGCCGTCCGGGTTAGGAGTTTCCCAGACGATTTCACCGGTTTCACAATCCACGGCCATCATCAATATCGTACCGGCCGGGGTGATTATTGCCCTGCCTTCTTCGATAATGGGACATTGTGCCGTGTACCATTGCGGAACTGTGGTTTTGAATTCCCTGACAAGATCGAACATCCAGCGAAACTCACCCGTCATTGAATCCAGGCAGGTCACATGACATTTTGGCCCCATAGTCACCACATATTTATCCGTTACTGCCGGAACAGTTCGGCTCATTCCATGCCAACGTTTGACTTTGACAGGATAAGAATATCGCCAGATATCTTTGCCGTCCTCAAGCGACAAACATCTGACGACGTCCGCCTGTTGCTGGCGGTCATAATCCATAAGATATACACGTCCTGCCAGAATCGCCGCCCCGGCAAAACCTTCTCCCACTTCTATCGACCACAGAACCTCGGGGCCGTCAGAAGGCCACGTCCTTGCAAACGAGATTTCTTCCGGGCTGATTGCGTCGAAGTTTGTCCCTCTGAATCGGGGCCAGGAACCGGGTAAATCCGCCGGAGTGCCGTCGAACTGTGCCAGAGTCCCTTGTATTTTCACCGCTTGGCCATTGTCTTGAAGTGTCTGTATTTCGTCTTGTGTCTTAGGAATACGTTCCGTCAGATCCATCGCAGCATCGGCACTGAGCCAGACGTACAGCAAAACAACTCCTGCAATGGCCAATCCGACAGGTATTGTCCTTGCAATGGCAGATTGTCTCATACTTTCCTCATTATTATTTTGCAGCAATTACTCATTTCTTAACGCTTCTAGCATTTTACCGCCCAGTGCAAAGTTCGCAGCAATCCATATCCATATCATGCCGCTGATTCCGATAGCTCCGATAGTCAAAATCAGCGAAAATGATGCTGCTTGTGCTCCCGGTGATTTAAGAGCAGGGCCGACCGCGACCAGTGCAGCGACAACTCCACAAATTAAACCGCCCAGCATTAAACCACTATGTTCGTGAAAAATCATCTTTCTAAGTGTCTTTTTATCGAATCCCACGGCCCGAAGCATAGCAAGCTCGCCGCGCCTGTCCAGAACATTGCGCAGCACGACCAATCCGAGCCCGACACTACCGAGAATCAATCCCAGGCCGCCCAGCAACTGGAAGATCGACAGATATGTGTTCTCAACAGCACCAAACTCAGCCAGTCGCTGAGCCGCCGGCGTCAGATCGAGGCCGAAATCTTTCAATCCGAACGAGAGTTTATCTGTCACGGCATCTATTTTCTGTTGAGGGCACTCAATAAGTAGCATTCTGTATCCTTCCTCGGATGGAAAACGCCTGATAAACTCATCATCAGCAATAATCAGACTACCCTGCAGGATCGAATTTTTCAGCAGTCCAACGATTTGCAACTTGAAATTATTACCCTTGTCGTCGCTGTATTCCAGTTGATCTCCGATGGATTTGCCCAGTGCCCATATTACAGTTGCATAATCGCCGACCGCCGGCACGATACCATGTCCCAGGTCGCGATTGAGCAGATTCCAGGCTTCTTTACTTTCCGCTTCCTCGGTCACTTTAGTAAACGTAAATGAGCCTCGTTCCTGCAGTTTTTCCGGCTGAACTGCCAGTAACTGTGGACTCTGTGCCCGATTCAAATTGAAACAACTCGCATCATCGCCGTCACGCACACGCAACTGAACTACTTGTATCTCTTCGAGGCTGGGATCATCCAGGCTCATTGATCGGCGTCCCGTATCGCTGTTGAGGTCGTGAAGAATCCCGATAGAGGATTGGCCGAAAAGCGCAAAACCTCCTGTTCCTGAATCTCGTCTGTGAGCGTCCGCCAATAAATCGTGCCTGTTGGCTCCCACGGCAATCACCAGGAAAATACCACAGGCCAGCAATCCGACAACCGCCAGGCTGCGGCCGCTTCGCCTGGTAGAGTTAAGAAATCCCAAACCGGCTAGTGTAGCAATTGTTCTGTTCCAGCTACCGGCAACAATTTTCAGCAGGGCATGAGTTAATCCAAGTCCGGCAATCAAGAGCAGCGCCCCAGCACCAAAAAATGCCGCCGAGACAGAGCTGCTGTCACCGGTTCCGAGTATGGCAAGCAATACTGCCGCGCCGATTGCCGCTGTTATGGCTATTGCCAGACCTGTTCTACCTTTGGAAAACCGCATAGTTGTGAAGAATTGCCACTGAGGATCGCCGGCAAGAAGCTCTCGGGCTGGCCGAGAAACCTGCTTGCGCAAGGTTAGCCATATTGCAATCAGTGAAACGATTACCGCTGCCAATGCTCCGACAAGCAGGGTAGTTGGATTAGCATGAAACTGTATTGTCGAGCCAGCAACGGCTGATTGCCATGCAGTGGCAAGTCCGTATATCATCATCTTTGTGTAGATTAGTGCCGCAATGCTTCCTAAGGTGGCGCCAAGCACCGCCAATATGCCACTTTCAATCAACAGCAGCCGCCCAATCATCTTCGGTGAAAATCCGACAGCCAGCAGCATTCCAATCTGCCCACTGCGTTTTTCGACGCCGAATACGAAAATTAAACTTGTCAGAATCAATGCTGCTATTATAAGAAACATGCTAAGACCTAGGAAAAGACTTCCAAAATCGGTCGAGCCTCCCCCTGCTTTTATGCCTCTCTGACGCACGGGCTGAAAAAATAATCCTACGGAAGAGGGATTTACTGTTTTTAACAAATTCTCCGCCAAATTAGGAACTGATATTGCGCCCATAGGATAACGCACGCCTGTAAGGTTTCCATATCTGTTCGCCCACATTTTTCTGCCGGCTCGAAGTGTGATAAAAGCCTTGGGTGCGCCGTGGTATTTATCCCAATATTCCTCGTCCTTTTGGCGTATCTTATCCAGATCAATAGGGATGCTCGAATCCCAGTCTCTGCAGTTATCGACGTCCGCCAGTCCGGGAAAGTCCGGCATCAAATCCGGATCGACGGCCAGGCTTGCCATTGGAAGAATCTTATGTACCCGAAAACTTGCTGTCTGCTCCTGGAGTTTCCTCATCGTTGACAAAGAAAAATAACGAATCTCGATTGAGTCACCGACTTCAGCGCCGAGATCGTCGGCAATCCACTGATTTAAGATTATTTCATCGTCTCTCATCTCTGTCGGGATTATGCTTCCTGCATCCGGCGAACACCCCATTGCAGCGACCATCGAATAAGGCGTTGCTTTATCGCCGAAGCAAAGCTCGTTGACAAAATATGTCAGGATTCCAACTGCCTTATCGCTTGCTCGTGTAGCGGCTTCGGACAGGGACTCATCGATAAATATTCGCCTGCTGCGCACTTCAAGGGCATCCTGCTCATCCAATCGGCGAAGTTTGAGCCCTGCATCGGCAAGCTGCCAGCGTTTCTTTATCGCCTTGTCTGCGTTTTCAGGGCTGATATTTCCTTCAGGGCTATCAGCAACCAACAGCAGGTTTGCTTGTTCATCACGGCCGAGTTTCTTCTGTATCCAGCCCAAGGGCACAAAAGCATTGAGCGGTGATACCTGATTGGCGCGTAAACTGAAACGTCCGAAATCCTTTTCTGAGGCGACCGCCGTTACCTCAAGCCGGAAAGCAACAGATAAATCCGAATCCGGCGAAACCGGCAAGTCGCGTGACATGACACTCGGATTTTCAATTCGGAGTAAAACTTCATCCCCAACGCCGACCTTTAGCTTAGCTGCTAATTGTTCGTTCAGAACAAGGCCCTGTTCTGTGTTATTTCCAAAGGGATTCTGTGCCGCTCCGACGGTAAAGAATCGTGAGTCTACACCAAGCGCCTCAATTCTATTGGCGCGTCTTTTATCATCACTGTCGGTAATCATCCCACGCACGAACAATACGGGAGCCGTTTCGGTATTCAGCTCATCCGCCAGCTCATTTGCCAAGCCGGCCGTAAAAAACCTGTTCTGCGGAGCAAGAGCAATCTGCGTTTTGCCAAGGCGAGCTTCGACCATCATTCTTAGGCTGTGACGCACAGAATCACCCACAACCAGCGCCCCGGTCAAAATTGCCGTGCTTACCATCACTGCAAGAAGAACGCCAAGGTTAGTTATCCAATAGAAGCCAAGACTTTGTTTAACAAGCCTCCACAAACTCATTGCCGGCTCCTGTCTTTCAACAATCCGTCGCTCAATTCCATGACCCAGCCCATGCGCTCCGCGAGGTTGAGTGAATGTGTAACTACAACCAGTGTAACTTTCTCACTGCGGTTTAATTCGACCAGCAAGTCGGCGATATTTTCCGAAGAATCTTTATCCAGCGAACCGGTCGGTTCATCGGCCAGCAGCAGTTTGGGATTATTAATCAGCGCCCTGACAACGGCGACACGTTGCCGCTGCCCTCCTGAAAGTTCACCGGGACGATAAAGTATAAATTTCTCAAGCCCAACACGCTGGAGCAATTGCACTGCCCTGTCGCGTAATTCTTTTATCGATGAACGTTTCTTATCGGCAAGCGTCGGTACGAGAACGTTTTCGAGCATCGTGCATTGCGGCAAAAGATGGTGCAATTGAAAAACGAAGCCGATTTCTTTGTTGCGGATACGCGCCAACTCCGGCTCACTCATAGAGGCAAGATCCCGACCATCGAACAGGACTTGCCCGGAACTCGGATGATCCAAGGCGCCCATGATGTTCAGAAGAGTGCTTTTGCCGCTGCCGGATGGGCCTACAATAACCAATGACCGGCCTGATTCTACTTTTAGCGAGATGTCTTTAAGGACGGAAAGCCCTTGCTTATCCCCCGGAGACTCGTATTTTTTTGCCACATTAACCAGTTCAAGCATCATGATCCTTCTATTTCTGGGCAATTTGTTCGTATATACGAATCATTTGCACGGCGGTTTGCTCAATATTAAATTTTTCAGTAACTGCTGCTCTGCCCTGCTGTGAGAGCTTTTGTGCTTTGGCTGGATCGAGCAGTAAAGAGCTGATAGCGTCCGTCAGAGCCTCGACGTTATTCGGTTCGAACAGCAGCCCGCCGCCGGTTATTTCTAATAATTCCGGAAATACGCCGCTTGCGGGCTCGACTACCGGTACGCCCGACGCAAGGGCTTCCAGCACATATAATCCATAAGCGACCGGCTGCTTTTCCGGCACTGAAAGCACCGAAAGACTCCTGAGAAATGCAATTCTGGCTTCTCGGTCGAAATCCGGCAGAAACTCTACGTCTTCGATAACACCGTTGGAGCGTAAATTTTGGCGAATCTTGTTTAACAATGCTTCATCGTCAGATCTCTTACCGCCGGCAATTCGCAGCTTTGCTTTTCTCAATTTTTCATTTTTCTTTATTTTGAGAAAAGCCTCAACGAGAGTGTCCAGTCCTTTTTCTGAACACATACGAGAAAGAAAACCGATAGTGGGAACTTCCAGCCGGAGACCTTGAGATTTATATCCCTCCAGTGAAATTCCAGTATATACGACATGAGTTCTATCCTGGCTAAGCTGTAGCCGCTGCTGGATTGTATCTGTATAGTATTTGCTCACACCGATAAATACGTCTATGTCGTTTGTTCGTTCCGAGATTATCTGCCATGCCTGCTCTGAATATGGTGATATCAATCCGTCTAAAAATCCATCTTCATCCTGGAGCAGGCAAACTACAGGGACCTCCAGCTTTTGCTTAATGGACTTAGCGAGGCCAATCAGGAGAATATTTGACAGACAAATAATATCCGGTCTATTTTCCTGTTTGTATAGCCATTCGACAAGTCTTTGAAGCTCCTTTGTCTGCCGGCCCTCTTCTCCGCGTAACATTGAGATTGTTGTTTGGCCCAGAACTCTTGCACTTGTCATACCCGCCTTGCGACCTATCCATCTTAAAAGTTTTGGTGAATCCAGTAAGCTATCAAGCCAGCGGGGAGTTTTGCGGAAGAATGTCGATTTCTGCTGGAGGTACACATTGAGACCGCCGAAGAAAATTGGAGATACATCTTCCGTACTGCTTTGCTCGCCGGGCAGCGGCAGGTATAGTGGAACTGATAGACCTTCATGCCCCAGCTTTATTATCGCTTTGGCTAAGGCAGCGTCACGCAAACAGTTCTCACAGTAGAAGCTGTTTCCTGCACTCGGTGTTATTTGTATAATTCTCATGCCGAGATATTATAACAGAATATGACGTTGAGAAAACTGATTTTCCTGATGCTGTGTTAATGGAGCATATGATTCGGGAGAACAACAATTGCTTTCTTAGGTTTTGTTGGACAGACAGCTTCGCAGGCACCACAGCCGTTACACTTTTGAGCGTCTATCTGTGGTAAGAGTGTATACTGCTCCTCCGAAAAAACATAACGAACCGCATCATAAGGGCACCAGCGTTTGCATGTCGAGCATTCCCGGTCGTCACCCAGGAGACATACATTCATGTTTACTTGGGGCATACCGATCTGAATACCTGCTTTATCTTTGAGTGAAAGTCGCACAAGTGCACCGCTCGGACATACTTCCGTACAGCGTGTGCAATCCTCTCGGCAGTAATCATCCCTAAAAGTCAGAACAGGTGTAAACAAATTAGATAATCTGTATTGCACGAAATCGCGCTCAATTATTTTACTCGGACAAACACGCAGACAATTGCCGCAACGCGTACAAATTCCGGCAAACTTCGATTCATCTGCTGCCCCCGGTGGACGAAGAGGTGATAATCCTTTAGCTGAACCCGCCCTTACCATCCAGGCCAAGCTTGCACCGACGGTTATTCCGAGAACTGTCCGGCGATCAATGAACAAGTTAAGAGTGCTTTCCATATCGGCTTTTTCTTTTTGATAGATAATCAATTGTAGAGACCTGCGAGCGAGAGCCAATATATCCTGAGAAGCTCCCAGAGGACATATCTTAGCACACCAGGCTTTAGGCCATATAATGCTGATCATAATAATAAAACCGAATCCTGTTGCCGGAAGCCACATCACGGGATCGTAGCTTCTCTGTGCTACAAAAGGAAAATTATTGAAGATAGCCAGCGGATCAAGCCACAACAGCAAAGGATATCCCAGTAAAGCCCCGCCAATCGTTAACCAGAAAATCCATCGCCCAAGTAAGGTGCCTGTCATAGGTCTTCGCCCCAACCTTCTGCCAAGCCAGCCCACACCGTCCACACATAATCCCACAGGACAAATCCAGCGACAAAAAAAGCGATGACTTACAAGGATAACCACAACAACTGTCAGTCCCAGCCATGTTGCAGCATGAAATGCCCTCGTACCCAGCAGTGACGCAATCGCAACAAATGGACTCAAAGCAGGAATAAAAAGAAGTGAATTAGCGTCTGGTAAAATCGGCCAAATAGCTACTATTGCTACTACAAGGCACATTATTCTGACGAATAACTGTAACCGGCCTCGCTTTACGAAAGCAGTAATTTCGAATAGATTCTTCGATTCTGCGTGTGTGTTCAACCGAGATAGGCCTCCTGCTGTTTGAGAATCTTTTGAATCTTTTTTATGTCCGCATCGCGGGGACGGCAACTATCCACAACAGCTACGGCTCCGGCTACTCCAGTGGCATGGCCGGTGACGAAACAGTTAGGGATCAGACGAACCAGATCCGCCATGCGAATATCCATACAGATACACCTGCCTGCAGCAAGAATGTTGTCAGTTTTAGCAGGAACTAAAGCTCCGTAAGGGATCTGCCATTCTCCGTGTTCTCCCCTTTCAGAACCGCCAACACCGACCACATCAGGAAACTTTGTGCCGGCCTTCAGGTCCGCGAGTGTTACCGACTTGAGACCGTCAAGAACCCGTGTAATTCTAACACCCAGTTGGGGAGCTGTCTCGACCAAGTAAAGATTCTCATAACCCGGAATTTTTCTGTTATTCTGGATGTTCTTCCAGATGAACTTGCGGTGATTCATCTCCATCCGTGTGAGTGTTACTAAATCAAGGCCATCCACTTCCGGCCCGCGCAAATTTACCCAATTAGTCCCGTTTACCGGAGTGGGACTTCCTAACCGTTTCGGCTTGGTTGAACCGGATGAATTTTCTTTGTTAATCCGATCCAGATTTCCGATACGCGAAACCAATCCTACGTTGTGCGAGCGATGTTCGAACGATGCTCCGGCTGCGGCGAAAACATCGCCGTCACCCGTTGCATCAATGACTACCTTAGCCAGTATAGCCTGACGCCCTGATTTGCTTTCGAACACGACACCTTTAACTGTGTTTCCGTCAATTATTGCATCGACCCCCCAACAATGTAGAAATACTTTGATTCTCGCCTCTTCGATCATCTCTACCATTACATATTTGACCGCCTCGGCATCCACCGTTGGATTTTCACCTGCTCTACGATTGATTATTGCACCATTCAGTTTGTCCAAACGGCGCATAATCTCCTCTCCGATTCCCTGGCAGACCTGCTTACCTCCCTTGACGATATGTCCAATGACCAGAAGTACAAGACCGCCAGTCCAAAGGCCGCCGAAATGCCCATAACGTTCAACTAAAGTGACATTTACCCCTGCTCGTTTGGCTGCTATAGCCGCAACAACGCCGGCGGAACCTCCACCAACCACAAGGACATCTGTCGTATCCAATACAGGCAACTCGCGACGGGGCTGAATCACCTTGCCGTTGACAAGCACGGCAGCATTCTGATTGTTCTGAACTTTATGAGTCTCGATGATAGAACTTTGAAAACCGCTGGATTCGCCAACATCCTGACCAAACAAATGACGAGGGTTGGCTGTACCTAAACCTACTGCCAAGCCTGAGTAACCGAGCATTCGCAGGTAGTCACGTCGATTCATGAACTCGTACATAGATTTAATTCCTTATCAACGATTTGAACTATTCTTGTGGATTAAGGTCAATTCAAAATTATTTTTCCCCTGTTGGATATCTGCCAGTGGTCCGGCTACAGGTTCTGCAAACTTTTTGCCGTTAAAGTCAGTATCCACCCTGATGGGATTGCCAAAACGGTCTTCAATGGTTTGCCCAACTGTTGAAAAAACGCCGACCAAATCAGCATCGATCCATGGACCCTTTAGACGAGATGCAGCATCATTAATAGCAAAACTGATTGAAACGCCTAAAGGATAGCTTTCAAGGTTGAATTTTGCTCTAAATGGCTCAACGATGCTGTTCTCATCACCGAAGGTACTTTTCTGGGCGCCTTCTAAAAAAATATTGTAATCTGCTTTGTAACCGGGAGCGTCTTCAACATCATCAAGACCTTGTCTTATGAAAATATTATTGAACCACATCTCATCCTGAGCGGTACCAGTTTTAGTCCCGACTGATTTCGTCGTGTGTGGAGTGTAATATGCAGAGCGGCGATTTGTGTCTGGATTATATTGGTAAACGCAATCGACAAACAAGTTATGGGCAAACACTGTAGCCTCGGAATTACTGCGGACATTTTCTCCGATCAGAATGTTGTTATCGACTAATGTAGGGCCATGATTCATCTCCAGGAAAACGGTGGCAGCTTGTGTGTCATATATGACATTGCCTGTTATCCTTATTCCCTGATTGGCATAATCGATCCAAATTCCAAAGGCCCCCTGTTGCTGGTGAAAAACACCGCGAATCAGATTGCCGCTGATAACGGTATCCACACTGTTATGAAACTTTATTGCTGCTGTTTCCCACCCGCCGAATTCTTTGCGGTAATTCGTATCCTCGATAAAATTGCCCGATATAAGACTTCGCGTTGCTCCCTTTTGGCCGGCGATCCCTGCTTGTCCACATCGACGGATGATGTTGTTGCGGACAATGTGGTCTCCGAAAGCGTCAATGTCGCTGTAATTCGCACCAGGGGCATGTCCAAGAATGATGCCGACACACCGGGCATTTGTAATTGTGCAATTCTGGATTATCCAGTGCTTTCCCATCCGTGTGCCGACGGCTCCCATTTGAAGTTCCAAACCCGGTGGTGCCCAGTTCGCTGCCGCGTGCATGAATTGAAAGCCATCGACTGTTATATATTTCAAACCTGTTATTTGCGGCATGAAAATGCTCTCGCGAACATTAAACTCGACCAGTTCTTTGTTCGGATTTGCGTTGGCGAAATTTGCCCAAATAGTAGTTACTTTATCATCGACCTGACAATACCAGCTTTGTTCTGTATCTTTTACTTCTTCGGCTGTCTGTTTTTCGTAAAACGCTTCACCATTGAGATAAACATCTCCGCGATGATGCCAATTGCCGTAATTCAGCCATCTACCGGATATATTCAGTGCATAAGGATTATAATCGCCAAAGAATGAATTCGGTAACTCAACTTTCCAGACGCCTTTGTTTTGACCTGTCCATGTAGAGATACGTTCGGAACCTTTGATTAGAACCTTCTCACCTTTTGCAGCAATGTATGTAATACGTTCGTTTTCGCCTATACCGCCCCGGAGCGGCTTGACCCATTCGCGATATGTACCGGCGTGAACCGTCACGGTATCTCCCGGCTGGGCGACGGATGCGGCTTTGTTGATGGTCAGAAATGGGCTGGTCTGACTACCAGAAGCTGAGTCGCTGCCCGTTTTTGCCACATGAATCTCACGTGCTGATACGACTGAGAATACAGGGGCTATTACAGTAATAAATGCCGCGGCTGAGAGAAACCAAGCTTTTTTTGGCATTTAATTGACTCCATTTAACTTGATTTTCATGGTGCCTCTATTCTATTGCGCGGCACCGAATGCGTAAACATAGCCGTCGTCACAACCGACTACAACCATTCCCCTGGCCACGGCCGGCGAAGAAGTGACTGGCTGTCCTATCTCATACGACCAGACGCCGATTCCATCCGACAGCCGTATCATATACAGCCGGCCGTCTTCCGATCCCACTATAACTTTGTCGCCGCAAATCACCGGCGAACTGTCGACCTCACCCCGCGTCTGGAATGTCCAGATGACTTTTCCGTCATCACGACCGACACAATGCACACGTTCGTCACGCCCTCCGAAAACAACTACGTGTTCACCGATCGCGGGCGAAGAGAAAAATGGGGCATCGCTTTCTTTATATTCCCACACAACCTTTCCTGTGGCAATGTCTGCCCTCATAAAGATATTATCATAGTTACCTACATAGACTTCTCCGTCAAGAAATGCTGCCGAAGCCGCAATATAGGAGCCGCTGTCAATTTGGGTCACCTTGCTGCCGTCAATTAGAGATACGACATGAATAATTGCATCGCAGCCTCCGAACACGGCCTTTTGGTTACTGACTGCGGGTGAGCCGTTTATGTAGTTGTCCGTTTCATACGTCCAGACGACTTTGCCAGTTGTCGAATCAACACAATGCAGTTTGTTGTCGTAGCTGCCCACAAGTGTCCATATCCGGCCGTCGGGGCTGCGCGTCCAGTTGGCGGCTCCGAGAATCTGCCCTTCTGTCTCGTACTTCCACTTGAGTGAGCCATCTTTTACGTTAAGAGCGTAAAGAAAACCATCCAAAGAACCCACAAAAACGGATCCTTCAACCACACAGGGTGTCGCTTCAATTGCATCGGTGGTTTTGTATGTCCAGACTTGTTGGCCACTTTGAAGATCAATCGCATAAACATTTGCATCTGAAGAACCTATGAAAACGATGCCGTCATAGATAGCCGGTGACGATTTAATGGAATCATTCGTTTTGAATTTCCAGACAACCGCGAGTGAATCAGGTAGCGTTCCCGATGCCCTGCCTAACAGACCACGTTCGCCCCTGAACATAGACCAATTGCTTCGGTGGTCAATCGATACCTTTTGCAGTGGTACGGATTCTTTGATTGCCGGCTGTTTACCGGATTCGGGTTGGTTGCCGGTTATAATTATGAAAATCAGGCAAAACACAACGATAAAAGTAATCGCTAAAACAATTCTAATAGTATTTTTCATAGCGTGTATGATAACGTATGAACAGGGCATACGCAATAGTACTTCCAGTTCCGACAGGCATTCTGCCGGCGCATTAGATTTAAGATGGGGATTTTAGATTCGATGTAATTACTGAACTGCTTGTTAGTAATATATTTATGAAGTGACGGCTTTGGTTGTGTACTGACTCCTTGCCTCGGCAATCAGCTTGAGCATCTGATCGGCCTGGTTTTGAATATCGGGATCAGCATTTGTTACTCGTGAATTCCACTTGCTGTATTCCTTATTCAGGTGTTTTCGGACTCTTTCTTTGCTCATATCCGAAGTAATCCCAAGGATTGTCTCGACGTCTCTGACCTGATGCATATCGACCGGAAGTACTTTTTCCATCATAATACGGAATCTTTCAGAGTCAACATCGAGCCATTCTGCTATGTTTTTCAGGAAAGTCAATTCTTCGGCGGTAACCGAGCCTTTTGACTGTGCTACATAAAGACAAAGCTCCAGAATATCATAGCGTTGGGCCACAGGAGCAATTGTAATGATTTCATCACATATCTTGTAAGTATCAATATTATTGCCGCCGCGGAAAAAAGCAATGGTTTTCTCAAGTGCCTTGTTGAGTTTTCGTTCGTCTGTATCGGATGAGGAATTTTCCAGAATATTGTCTCTTGCCCAGTTTTTAATCAGCTCGATCTCGCAATCATTGAGTTCATTGTCTGCAGCACCGACGGCGAATGCAAGTGCAACAGCCAGAATATTTGTCCGCTCGCTATTTTCCTGCAGGTCTATGTATCCGAAGAAGGGATTTTCGCAGGCAAACTCACACTGAGTCCGGGCGAGCTGCTGATTATCCTGAGCCGACATTATCGAAGTGGCAAACTGCAGTTGCCTTTTTCCTTTGCGAGGAAACAAGAGCCACTCGAAACGAATCTGTGTAATAGACGTCCAGTCCGACAGAGTAGTGACTTGGTTGGGAAGTTTGCCGAGTTTGGCTTTGAAGCTGAATGCGGATGGATCCGGTCCATTTTGTGATGACCATTGTGGAAGCCGGGATTGCACAACTTTGGCATTGGTCTGTCCGTCCGTGACATCCAGGACTGATATCTGCAAAGTCGTGTCACAATTATCACTCGGAGCATGAATTGTGCCGCAAATTTCGATGCTAAAGGCATCATATATGTTTTTATCTTCTTCCAGTTTTGTCCATTGAACCCGGCAATTCAACGCTCTTATGTCGATTGGCAGGTTAGATTCTTCTGCCTGGTCGGGCACCTGCTGACGCAAGAGCTGGGATTTGATTTTGCTCAGCTTCTCAGGCATACTTTCCTGATTCGCCGGATTGCTATTAGCCAGTCCTAAAAGCTTTGACCAATATCCAAGAGCCTTATGTCTCAACCGGTTGATAATGCCGGGAAAGAGTAACGCCACGGATGCAGCAAGCATAATCGAAATTAGAATCAGAAATTTGATCATCTCCACACCCGCTTACATTATTACTCAACCTTTGCTTTGCCAACAGCAGAGAGTTGCCGGTCTTTTTTTACTTTGGTCTTGGAGACTTTGCCATTCTGATCCAGGCTAAGATCGACCTCGAGCATTCTGCCCGATTCGACATCTTCGAACCTGCATTGCATACGCTGGTTCACGTCATAACTATAAGTGACTTTGATCGGGCATTCTGCCGGCCTGTCCGGAGGAAGCTCAAGTTTATAGGTCGCAATTCTATTTACGAATTCGGCATCAGTGCCTTCCCCCTGTGTGATGGTCACCTCAACCTCTGCCTGCCCCTCTTTGAGAGTATAAAATGTCTGTGATGTTTCACACGGAAGCGGAGTGTTTTTCCTCAAGATAATACGGTTTTGTATTACACGTCGGCCCGTCTCCTTATCAATAGGAGCGCAGATAGTACCATAGCTGTGATTGCAGACGTCGATCAGGTTTATGTCCTTAAGGCTGCTCGAGATTCCTGGTGAGACGGCATCGGGATTCTCTCTCAGCATTGTCAAACCGGCATGCAATGCGGCACCGAGTGCTACGCATTCATCAACGTTAACAGCTGTCTCGGGCAACTTGCCAAACATTTTCTCAAGCCGCTGCTGGACAAGGGGTATTCGTGTACTGCCGCCGACCAATAGCACTTTGTCAATTCCAGAAGGTTCAATTCCGGCTTCGCTAAGTGCAACTTCCACCAGGATGTCCGCTCTTTCGATAAGGGAAGCGATCTCCTCTTCGAACATCTCTCGAGTTACTTCTACCTTCATGTTGCCCGCCGGGCCGTAGAGCATCTTTTTGGCGACATTGCGCCTGGACAAAGTTCTTTTGATATCCTCTGCTTCATCTTCATACTTTGCTCGATCCTCATTGGAACATATCAGGTCGGTATTGAACTTTTCTTTGTACTTTTGTTCCAGGATCTTCAGTATTTTCTGGTCGAAGTCGACACCACCGAGCGCATGGTCACCCTGGGAACAAACAATCTTCATATCATGTCCGTTGACTTCCATTATGGTGACGTCGAATGTTCCACCGCCGAGATCATAAACCAGAACTTTTCCTGAGACCTTTCTTGTAGTGGCGTAATACAAAGCAGCGGCCACAGGTTCATTGACGATTCCAATAACATTCAAGCCGGCTATCTTTCCCGCTTCCATAGTTGCTTTTCTGCGGACTTCATCGAAGTGGGCCGGGACGGAAATAACGGCATCACAAATATCGCCATGCTCTACAGAACAGTCCTGTTTGAGCTTTTTCAGAATCAAAGCGGACAATTCCACAGGCGTCCAATCCTTTGAGTCTATTGTTCTTCGATATTTGGCATCTCCCATATGGCGCTTAACCCAGCGAACAGATCGCTCGGCATTCAGATGTCTCGAATTTATCGCTTCGATACCTACCCTGACAATGTCTGAGTTTTCTTCATCAAAGAAAATCGCGGATGGAGTGAGTCTTTCACCATCAGCATTTGGGATTATCTCCGGCTTGCCGATAGCATTGAGAATCGATAGTGCCGAGAATGTCGTGCCGAGATCTATTCCCACTATATTAGTCATATTACACCCCCTATTTTGTGGTTCGATATATCGTGAATCAATTCACAGTTCAATCATCAAGCATACAGCTTAACCTGAGCAGGGCGAACCACTTTCACGTTTTCCTCGTTAATAAAGTATTGATATCCTGGTCTAATTACTTTTGCAATATTACCCGCTTGTTTGGGATTGTCACTTTTCTGCTTATCTTTGACGGCTTCGGCGAATTTTTCCTGTCCTCGATATTCGCTGTTCACTTCCGGCTCAAATTGCTCGATACCGCTTGACTCCAGGGCGAAGATTAACTCATCCCTTATTTCCTCAAGATGTATCGCCTTGCTATCCTCTTTACTGAGCCGACTAATACGGCTTTCGAGATTATCGATGCAGCGTATAACTCTCAGGCAAAATGTTCTGACAATATTCCAGTCATAACCATCCTGGAGCTTTTCCAGTCTATCCTGCTGACAAGCTGCGTATTCACGTATAGCAGAGACCTGTTGAGTAAGCTCATTAATGGCACTATTGATTGGCTTTGACTGCTCGTCGGTTTTGGAACTCTGCTTAGTCGATTGGATGGCCGAGACCTGTTGTGTGAACTCGTTAATTGCGTTATCGAGCGGCTTTGAATGTTCCTCGGTTTCGGAACGCTGCTTTCCCCAATTGGTGGTCGTCTTGATGACTGCGGTTTTTTCATCGGAAAGTAGCTTGTTGATATTTTTAGTGTTGTTCGATATTTTTACCTTGTTTGCGGCTTTTTCAAGTGTTTTTGTACCACCCGTGACTCTGAGTGGAATCTTCCGATCCGAACTGCCGGAGATTTCCGGATGCTTATCAAGTTGAATAAGTTTTTCTTTAGTTTTCTGCCCCTGTGACAGTTCTTTATGGTCATCTTCGATCTGTTTTTGGCTCTCGGGTTTTTTTCGATTTTTAATCTTAGTAACCAAACGTTTTGAGCTGGACGAACATTTTTTGACAAAGCGGGTTGTCCATAGCAACAAACACAAGGCATATATACTGCCTCCCATAATGGCACACACAATAGAACCAGTCGTGATACGTTCGTTCAGCTTAATTTGTTTTTTGTATTCTCTGAGTTCGTTCTGCCAGTTCTCACCATAAAGAACATCTGCCAGGGGATGGGCAGTCATTTCGCCCGTGGCCAGTTTATGAAGATCGGCTTTGAGTCTCTCCTGTTGCTCCTGCCAGAGTTGCTCTCTTGTCATAGCTTTACCACCGTTGTCTTGTAATATCGGAGGTAACTCAGACCTTTCTCGTGGCGGTGTCCGTAACCATTCTTCATACTGCTTAACATAATCATCTGTATCCACACCGTACTTGAGATGATATTGAGCAGCTTCACTTTGTTGCTTTTCTTTTTCGGCAAGAATCCATCCGAACATGATTCCGCCGGTAAGAAGTAATACTGAACCAATAATAATTAATTTCTTCCACATCATCTCAATTATCAACCATTAATTATCGGCCAGAGAAATCCACCCTACTGATCGTGGGGAAGCATTTGTGCCGATATATATGTCAATTTTCGGGATTGAAATTCTCATCATCAATCCCGTTCTCGTTTTCATTGTACATTTTGGTTACGCGCAGCACTTCTTCCATTGTTGTAAGGCCCTGCCTGACTTTTATAATTCCATCGTCGAACAAGCTCCGTCGGCCACTCTCATGAAATGTCCGGCGCATATTGTTCACCGATGCGTCTTTGTTAATCATGTCTCTGAACTGCTCATCAATGACCAGGAACTCATAGATGCCAACCCGGCCAACATATCCCGAACCTCGGCATTTATCACAACCTGCACCGTGATAAATCTGTCCCGGTTCGACTCCTGATTTTTCAACATACCTGGCCATGTGCTCCGAGACATGGTATATCTCCTTGCAGTCCGGGCAAATCTTTCTGACTAACCGCTGCGCAAGTACTCCGTTCAGAGATGCTGCTATCAAGTACGGCTCAATACCGATGTTGACTAATCTTGTGATACTGCATGCTGCATCATTGGTATGCAATGTGGAGAGGACCAGGTGACCTGTCAAAGCTGCCTGAACCGCTATGCGAGCTGTCTCGTTATCTCGGATCTCTCCTATCATTATCACGTCCGGGTCCTGACGAAGCAGACTTCTAAGGGCTATAGCAAAATCAAGATTTATCTTTTCATTTATCTGGACCTGGTTGCAGAAACCGAGTTCATATTCAACCGGGTCTTCAACAGTAGAAATATTCAATTTATCACCATCCATCTGCCCAAGAGCCGAATAAAGAGTGGTGCTTTTACCCGAGCCCGTCGGGCCTGTTACGAGCAAAATCCCGTGAGGCATTGCTATCTGTTCAGCAAAACCTTCTTTTACATCAGGCTCCATGCCAAGTTTTTCAAGGCCTCGCGTAATTGATTGACTATCCAGTACACGAATAACCACTTTTTCTCCATGATTCGTCGGAAGCGTCGAGATACGTAAATCGACTGCCCTGCCACCGACAGAAACCTTGATTTTGCCGTCCTGTGGCAGCCTTCTTTCAGAAATATCGAGGTCGGACATAATCTTTATGCGTGAAACAATCGCCGGATGCATCTTTAACGGTGACTGTTTCATTTCGAAAAGTACGCCGTCTATGCGGTACCTTGTCCTCATGTACTTTTCCTTGGGCTCTATATGAATGTCACTGGCGCCCTCACGTACTGCGTTACTAATCAGATAGTTGACAAATTTAATAATAGGTGATTGGCCGGCCATCTTTTCGAGATCGTCGGATTCTTCTTGTTGATCCTGCATGACCTCGACGTCTGACATATCGCTAATTATATCATCAATATCGTAATCGATTTGTTCGTTACCGAAGGTCTCGCAGACGTTATCTATATCTTCATCCGGACATACGACTGTTTCGGTTTTCATCTGAGTCTGTCGTTTAACGTCTTCGATGACGAAGAGATCGGCGGGACGACTTGTTGCTATAATAAGGGTTTCATCTCTAAATTCAATGGGCATGATACGATTGCTTTTTATGTACTCGATGTCGATCTTATGAAAAGCGTTTTTGTCAACCTGCTCCGGTTCGATCTTTTTAAATTCGAATCCGTGAAGGCTTGCCCTTGCTATTGAGATATCCGGTTCATGAACGAAATTCAGTTCCTTGATTACCTGGCAGATATCACAATTTGTTCTTTCTTTCTGTATTCGCCTCAATTCGGAGAGTTGTTCGCCCGAAATTTTTCCTGTTTCGGAAAGAACATCCGCTACATCTCGAATATGTGTAGCACTATCTTGTTGTCCTCGTTCCTGCTCCGGGCTATACAACAACGACAGACCGTTGATTTCCTCATCGTCACAATTATCGAAATGGTTGCTGATTTGTTTCGTGCTGGTCCGTGGCTCTTTAAGTTTAAATCCAAAAATCCGTGCCATGATTTTTTTATTACCCCCAGTTCTAAAAGTTAATATTTCCGAACTTGGTCAAAACGCCCCTGTTTTAGAAAACTAACGGTTGTATATCCAAAACAAAAACGTGCATCACCTCTGCGGGCGAGCGTATAAAAACCTCCATGAAGAAGCGTTAAATAAAATATAAGGAATAATTTGGAACTAATCAAATCAACTGGTGGTAGAAAAACAGTACTTTTTCTACGTCCGTCCGATAGAATCCTTCTGCGATTGATGAAATATTATTATCTTATCGAAATGATTGTTTACAATTTATTGAAGAATCCGTGAATTTGAACCTGCTACACACTGGTGAATCCACGAGAGCTTGCAGATGGTGAAGGTTTACTGTTGCTCGGGAAAACCTCGTCCGCCAGATCTTCGCCCGCCTGTCTGACGTAATACTGCTTCATGATCCTTTGGCCCTGGTTATGTAACTGATCCATCTCCATCGAGGAAAAAAGACCTATCTTCGTAAGCAGCAAAATTGCAAAACAGGCCGCTAAATTAGCTACAGAGTGTCCGTACTTACTCCACCTCTCCGACATTTTGGGCTCAGGTAGCTTTTTTTCAAGTTTTTGGGCTTTCGGCTCAATTCTGAGACTGTGCTTAAGCACTGCAATGGCCTGGGTATTCGCACGCATCAGCAAATCAAGGCTATGCGGCTGACTTTTCATAAAAGATAGAGCAAGATTAACTTTGCCGCAGGAAATGAGTCTTTGCTGACACCTCGGGCAACGCATGATATGTTCGTTTAACCAGTTGGCTTCCGGACCAAAATTTCTGCTTAAAGTTGTATATAACCAGCCCCTGATCCGTCTGCACTTATTTTTTGTTTTAATTTCTGTCATTTTCATTATTCTTTACTCATCCACACTGCCAACAACTGGATAGCTTTGCATCGATAAACCCTCGCTGTTGGTCCTGATATGCCCAATATCCTGCCGATTTGAGCATAAGACAATTCCGCCAGGTCGCGTAGAGTAACGACATTCCTCAAATGTTCGGGCAATTGAGCTATACATTCTCTTAGAGTTTCCTGCAGATATTTGGAATCGAGTTCTTTAACGGGCGAGTTTATTGTCTTTGCTGTTATCACAGACATGGGCAGCCTGTTTCTCTCGGCAATCCTACGTCTTAACATCGAGACCGCAACGTTGTTCGCCACACGGAAAACATACGCTTTTACATTGTCAGGTTTTTGCCCTCCTTGAATATGGGCCAGTTGCAGAAACGTATCCTGGTAGGCATCACAAACATCCTGCTCATTACCCAGAATTCGCCAAAGCAACGTGACCAATTCCTGGCCATACTTCTGCATCGTAGAGAGTATCCACCGCTGGCTCTCGGCGACGGGCTCAGAGGCTGCATAATCCCAAACACATCCGTAACTTATGGCCTTGCTAAACATTAGCGTCAATTCACCCCGTATTACCTTCTTCTATATATTAAGACGCAGCACTAAATAATATGTTAACAAAATTCTTCACAAAATGGGGAAAAATTTGTTTTTTCATGGATAACGTTTTGGAGTGCTGTTGCGTCTTATGCTTTGGAACAATGAGCTATTAAATGTAGAAATCATCAAGGCAAAGAGCAGAAAAATGGATTTAAGTGGTTGTGAAAAAAGCCCTTACGAGCAATCCAAGAGTGCAAAGGACGTTGTTTCCCTGGTAGATGATTTGCTCATAAAAGCCGTAGAATGCGGTGCAAGCGATATTCATTTCGAACCTACAAGTGCTGAATTAGCCATAAAAATTCGTCTTGATGGTGTTCTGAGCACTGTCGAAAAACTGCCCGGCGCGATATCCGACAACGTTATTGCAAGGTTAAAAGTTCTCGGAGGGCTTTTGACCTATCGAAATGATATACCTCAGGAAGGCCGAATCGAAATCAACAAGAACTATAGTGACGGAGTCATGGACCAGCGGCTGGCAGTATTTCCTACAATTCACGGCCAGCGGGCAGTCGTGCGTTTATTCTATAATAACGCTGAGCTTATGGAACTCGACCAGCTGGGCTTTTCAAAATCTTTAAACACAGGGCTTAAGGAAATTGCAGCCAAGAATCACGGCGTATTGCTGCTGACCGGGCCGGCAGGCAGCGGCAAAAGCACCACACTTGCCGCCCTGCTTAGACATATACTAAAATTTTATGCCGGCAAGAGCGTTGTCACTCTTGAAGATCCTGTTGAAATCAGAATTGAAGGTGCAACCCAGGTCCAGATCACGCCGCATGGACAGATGACATTCCCAACCGCTCTGCGTTCATTGCTTAGGCAGGATCCGCAGGTGCTTATGATAGGAGAAATCCGGGATGCTGAAACTGCGAAGATCGCAATTGAAGCAGGGCTGACTGGCCATTTGCTGATGAGCACAATGCATAGCGGCTCGCCCGCAGGTGCCCTGCTGCGGCTGCTCGAGATGGGGATCGAGCCATATCAGGTCACTTCCAGCGTCTCGGCGGTTCTGAACCAGCGATTAGTAAGAAAGCTCTGCCCCAAATGTAAGCAGAAAATTGAGAATGCAGATTCGTACAAAGCGGCGGGATGTGACGACTGTTTCAACACCGGCTACAAAGGCCGGGTACTGATAGCTGAAATGGTTCAATTAGAAAGTCAGTTGAGAAAGGCCATCTTAGCAAAGGCCGACCTGGACGAGCTTGAAAGTATCCTAAAAGACAGAGGCCATACAACAATGCTTGCTGATGGCCAGCGTTTAGTACACAATGGCGTCACAACACAGGATGAATTGGATAAAGTCTGCGGAATAGTATCTGAGGATTCTTAAGATATATGAGATATTATATGAAACAGTATATCATCTGTCTTATCATATTGATGGTTATAGTTTCAGCAGAAGCCCGTACAGTCGAGCTTACACTCCATCCGGCGAAATCAGCGAAATCGGAGAATAGGTATCAGCTTCTTGTGAAAGCTAACGAGAAAAGCGATACTGATGCCGCACCGTTATATGAAAAGGCTGTCCAATCATTGCCGGACAATCTGAAAATGGATGAGATTAACCAGTGGCTTAAAATTCCGCCGGACAAACTGCCAAAAAAGCAGGTACAATCAGTTCTTGAGCAGCTCAAACCTGTCTTCAAATTAGTTGAACAAGCAGCTAAGTGTAAGCAATGTTATTGGCCTTATTTGGATGATGACACGCTGTCTCAAACTCTGGCCGAGTATCGTAAACTTTTGTTCCTGCTTGCATTGCAGGTTCGCTTCCAGGTTGCCCATGATTCTTATGACGATGCGATCAGTGCCATGCAGACTGGATTCGGTATGGCCAGGCATTTAGGTGAAGATCCCGGTTTGCTCCGTGGCCTGGTCGGAATCGGCATGGCTGCATACATGTGTCGACAGATCGAACAATTTGTCCAGAGACCTGATGCACCTACCCTTTACCAGGCTTTGAGGGATTTGCCGCAACCGTTTATCGACCTGACCAAACAAGCAGAATGGGAAGAGCCGGATATTAAAGAAAAAGTGTATCTTCTGATGGATCGATTGGATCGTCACGTAGCTGCTTTGCAATGTATCGAGGCTATCCGTCTTTATACCGGTTTACATGAAAATAAATTTCCAGGACACCTCAGTGTTATTACTGACGTCAGAGTACCGGTTGATCCTGTGACAAAAAAACCATTTTCATATGAAAGTACTGGTTTAGAAGCAATCCTGGAAGTAGAAGGTGCCGAAGGTTCTGAAGGAAGAGACGCGATACGATACGAGCTTAAACTTAAATAGAGGTATTGAAATGGCAACGTTAACATACAAAAACACCTCAGCATACCAATTATCCAAAGGAGTCTATGTCTTTATTATTGTCATGTTGCTTGTTTCTTCCGTGGATGCACAGCGCTCCTCACAAGGCCCTGTAAGATTGACGATTTGTCCGGCAAAAGCCGGCGAGCTTGAGAAAAAATATCAGCTTATGGTAAATCCTGAGGATCAAATCGATGCTGATGCATTGCCTCTGTATGAAAAAGCAGCGAAATTAATACCGAAAGAGTTCAATCAAGAACAAATAGCGGAGTGGTTGAATCTACCTGTCGCTCAATTTCCACAGCAACAAGCCGAAGAGATGCTGCAGAAATATCTGGAGCCTCTGAAACTCGTGGCGCGGGCGGCAAGATGCAAAGAGTGTAACTGGCCCGAGTGGAAACCCGAGGATCGGTCTATGGATCTGACCAGATATCGTAAGTTTGCCTTTATCCTTGGGCTGTGGGCGAGATTGGAAATCAGCCAGGGAGGGTATGAAGGAGCTATTATAGCGATACGCACAGGATTTGGGATGGCAAGACATCTGGGGCAGGCTCCTACAATTGTACAGGGTTTGGTGGGAGTTGCTGTCGGTGCAATGATGTGCAAGGAACTCGAACAGTATGTGCAAGGGCAAGATTCGCCGAACTTGTACCGGAAGCTGGCTGATATGCCCAGGCCGTTTGTCGATGTGGAAAGGGCAATAGAGCATGAGAAGAAGGTCCATCTCGATTTGCCTCCCGATGATATTAGGCAAGGACAGACTGCAGAGGATAAGGAAGCGGGGTTTGATCGAGTGCGGTCGATTTCAAAACGCCTGGATAATAGTTTGAATGGACTGCAATGTGTAGAGGCGATACGGAATTACGCCGCTACACATGCCGGACAGTTACCACAGGTGCTTGGCGACATAAAAGACCTGCAGATTCCGAACGACGTGATGGGCGGTAAGACATTTGAGTACAGCCGCACTTCTACAGGGGCAGTGATAAAGTCAGTAATGCCCAAAGGCGGCAGACCAAAGGACATGATTCATTATGTGATTGTGTTAAAAAAGTAGTTTAATATACGAGGATAGAAAATGGCTACATTCGAATATAATGCTCTGACATCAGCCGGCAGGCTGATGAAAGGCACAATTGAAGCGGGCTCAAATCAAGAGGCAGATGAGCTGCTAAAACAGATGCAGCTTGTCGTTAATTCCGTCGAAAAGGCCAAGCTCAAAAAGCCCAGGACTGCTATCGGTAGAAATGAGTTTATGCTTTTCAATCAGCAGTTGGCTTCGATTACCAAGGCCGGCATTCCCTTGGAAAGAGGTCTGCGGGAGCTTGCCGGCGATATACAATCGAGGTCCATGCGGAAGCTCGTTGATGCGATTGCCGATGAGCTTGAAGCGGGCGTTAGCATCGAGCAGGCATTTGAAAAGAGACAGAAGCATTTTCCACCTCTTTACGGCCGAATACTGAAAGCAGGAGTAGAAACAGGCCGGTTGAGTGAAATGTTAACCAGCCTCAACAGGCATCTGGAAATGGCCACTCAGACAAGAAGAATAATTTTCGAAGCGATGTGCTATCCTGCAGTTATCCTGGTTCTGGCGTCAATTATTTTGACGGGCGTTTTCATGTTCATCATCCCGACGTTCGGAGTGGTACTGAGTGAAATGACTGAAGGTAAACATTTACCAGCCCTGACCAGAGCGTTTTTAAGTATGGCTCATAATGTTGTGCCATTCTGGACTACTGTGGGATCCGTGATTGCTGTAATAGTTGTTCTTTATATGATGCTTTCCGCCTCGGCTGCTGGTCGCAGAATTAAAGAATCGCTACTTCTAAAAATTGCGGTCATCGGTAGAGTTTACCACAGCAGCGTACTAAGCAGGATGGCTGAGGGGATGGCGATTATGGTGGCAGCCGGCTCCGATATGCCTGTATCGCTAAGGTTAAGCTCTGGTGCTACGGGAAGTGAAAAGCTTGTCCTTGAATGTGAGGCCCTTGCCGGACAAATTGAACAGGGAGCTAATATTCTGGAGGCCGGACAGCTCTGCCGAATGATACCCAGGCTGTTTCTATACTCGATACAATTGGGCACACAGCGAAACGAATTGCAGGACAACCTATACAGTCTGGGCCAGATGTACGCTGAACAGGCACGGTGTGGCCAGGCAAGATTACAGGCTGTATTGTTGCCGGTCATGCTGATCGGCGTGGGAGTATTTCTTGCAATGACAATCATGGCGATGTTCTTGCCGATGATATCCATTATAACGAATTTAGCTGCTACTTAGGATATGATATGTTAATAATAATAACGTTAATAGTGATGGGTTGTTATATATACCTCGGGAGGAAATACCCGACAATCGCCTTAGTGACCTCGCCGTTTGTTGCCGGCTCATTGATTTTGTTGGGAGTAGTAGATGAGAATATCGCGGTGGCGGTAATTGCGCCCGGTATATTCATTGTGACAATCATTAACGTAATGTTATCTAAGCCGGAGCCAAGGGATGAGCAATGGCCCCAGGTATTAGCTAAATGGATTCTTGTAATTTTTGTATTTCTTCTCCTATCAGTCACTCTTGGCGTGGCGTTTGGCCCTATGGGTGTCAGCGGTATTGTGTTTTTTGCTTTGTTAATAGGCTCAGTCATAGCCTATGCTTTAACATCGAGGCTTGCGACTGACACTTATATTATTTCAACAATTGGTTCGATTATGCGGCAGAATTTACCACTGTCTATGGCGCTTGAGTCGGCGGCAGGTGGACGTGCAGACAACAGATCAAGAATCCTGAATCAGATACAAAAATGGCTGGTCCAGGGTTACTCGTTGAGTGAGTCTATCAAGCGAGGATACCCTAAATGTCCCGGTTATGCAGTGGCGATGATCGCTGCCGCCGAGCGGATTAACCAGCTTCCTCTTGCTATCCAGGCAATAGAATCGGATATGTTGACCAGGGCCGACGAACGCAGAAAAATTCGACCGGTTCACCCACTTTACCCGGTGATATTAATGGTCTTTATGTTCTTCATGTTGTTCGGAGTCATGACATTTGTTATTCCTTCATTTAAGGTGGCGCTGGAGGAAATGTTCGGGGGACCGAGGCTTCCAGCGGCTACTCGATTTCTTATAGGAACTACAAGTTTTGTTGCATACGAATTTGCGTGGGTGACCTGGCCTCTGTTAATACTTTTAGTTATTACGATTATACCTATTTCCATATATATCAAATTCAGGCCCCGCCGGCCGCATAAACCATATCTGCTTTCGCGAATTGGTGACTATGTGAAATGGCATCTGCCTGTTTTACACAATTTTGAGAAGAATTATTCGCTGGTACAGGTTGTTGAGCTTCTCCGACTGTCACTGAATGCCGGCTGTACTGTAAATGATGCGATTAAAAATACACTTGGACTGGACATAAACAATCGTTTCAAAAAGCGGCTGCAAAGATGGCTGAAAAAAGTAGAAAGAGGTGACGATATCGCTACAGCAATAAGGAAATCCAAATTAGGCGCTCCCCTGGCATGGGCGTTCGACGATAAGGTCAATCAGGGCAACACTCTGATGATATTGGAAACACTCGAGTCGTTCTATCGTTCGAACTACAGCTACTATGTGAACCTTGCCAGATTTATCATGTGGCCGTGCTTAATTCTTCTTATGGGTTTGATTGTGGGATTTGTTGTTTATGCGATATTTTCACCGAGTATTTTAATAATCGAACAATTATCGGGTAAGGTGATACCGTAATATGGAGCACAGTTATGTCACATAAAAAAAGAAGATACGGCGGTTTCCTCTTTGTGGAAATGACGGTTGCTTTCACCGTTATAGCGATGCTTCTGGCCGGCGTAGCATTTTCATTGAATGGTATTGCAAAGTTTAACCACTATCAGCTAATCAGACAGCAATGTATTGCCGCGGCACAGGCGGAGCTTGACAGCTTCACTGCAACTGGTGAACCTATCAAAGATGAAGACTTTAACCGAGTATGGCCTCAGCTCAAAGTGTCCATCGAGAAAACCGCCGGTCAGGGACAATGGCAGGCAGCACAATTGGTAAAGGTAACCACAAGCGGCAAGTACTTACGAAAGCAAGTAATAATTGAGTTGTCCAGGTATATTTCGCAAGCCGAACCTTTGACTGAAGGGAAGTGATAAAAATGCGTAAGGGTTTTACTTTAGTGGAAATGCTCGTAGTAGTAGTCGTTCTTCCATTCGTATTCATTCTTTTCGATGGATTGTTCAAAACGATTGCCGGCGAGATTCCAATGTCTGTTCGCTTAATAAACGAAAACACAAGCCTGCTGAGTGTGCTCCGGCAGATACAGAAGGATATTGACCAGGCTAAGGATCTGCCGAAATCTTTCGCTGGGCAGACCGCGAGCGACCAACTCCTGTTGATCGAACTTTCAGAGGGCGTAATCTGCTACCAGCTAAAAGACGGTATGGTTGTTCGGGAAAAACTCACTGACACATCGCAAGGCAAAGCAGGAGAGCCGAGAATCTGGCCTATACCTCATGCGAATATAGAATGGAAAGTTTGGGAGAGAAACGGTCAGGGATATGCTGTCGAGACCAAAACCCAACTTAAGTATGTACGGAGGGGCCAGTGGGTAAAGAAAATGTCTCATTCGCACCTGTATTTTGCCGGTGCTCTTGGAAAGGAATTGAAATAGCGATGAAAAAAACAAGACAAAACGGTTTTGTGCTGGTACTTGTAATTGTAGCGATCGCCGTTATAGGAGTCCAGATGGCAGTTCTGGGCGATATCGCAAATACAATGCAATTTCAGTCGCGAAATGCTTATCTGAAGGCATGCGAGCGAAATCTGCTGGCGAGCGGCCTGGTGTGGGCGAAAGAAAATGTCCGGGAAAAAAGTAGCGAAATCTTTGATAGAACTTTACAATTAGATGTGAGCAAACTGAATATTCGTGATTCAGCTTTATCTGTGACGGCAAATATTGCATCAGACGAAGAGGCGGAAGTTCAGATCTATACAACGTGCAGTCGAAGCAGGCAGACTCTCAGAGAAACCGGCAAATACAGAATAAAATTAAATGATCAGCAGGAAACAACTCTTAGAGCACGCGAAAACTCAGCAGGCAACTGACATACATATTTGTGCCGGCGCTCCGGTACTTTTTCGGGTGGGAGGAAAACTGGTCCCAATCACAAAGGAAAAATTGACCGCCGAGCAAAGCCGGGACATATCGCTGGAACTGCTGACCGAAGATCAGCAGGCTGAGTTCAAGAAGAACCTGGATTACGATTTGATGCTGGCTGATGAAATTGGCAGGTATCGAATCAATGTCGGCTATTTCAATGGTGCGGTCGGCTCGACAATCAGAATCCTTCCCACACGACCCAGAACCCTTCAGGAATTATCCCTGCCGGACATTGTCAAAGACCTGGCAGGCAGGACCAAAGGGCTGGTCTTAATAACCGGAAGCACCAGCCAGGGTAAAACCACGACAATGTCGGCGATGATAGATGAAATAAATTCAACCTGCGAAAAACATGTCATAACGATAGAAGACCCAATTGAGTACGTGCATATTAACAAAGTCGGGGTAGTCAGGCAAAGAGAGGTCGGAAAAGATACACAGAGTTTCTATACCGGGCTTCGGGCCGCACTGAGACAGGACCCGGATGTGATTGCAATCGGCGAGATGAGAGATTATGAAACTATCAAGATCGCCCTGGCGGCCGCCGAGACCGGCGTTATGGTCCTTTCCACGCTGCACGTCATATCAATCGATAAGATTATCGAAAGGCTTTTGAGCTATGCCCCCGCTACCGATGAAGGCCAGTTGAGGTTTCTTTTGGCAGAATCTCTTCAGGGCATGATTCACCAGGAGCTGATACCCACGGTAAAAGGCGAACAAAGAGTCGCCTGTGAAGTATTGGTCGTCACGAGTGCTGCAAAGAACATAATAAGGAGAAAGGGCGGATTCTTTTTGAGGAGCGTTATCGAGACAGGAAGAAAGCACGGCATGATTACAATGGTCGAGTCGGTCAACGCCCTTCTCGATGCCGGCACTATAAGCGAAGGCGTAGCGAAATCCGTACTGTCAAATTACACGTAGTAAACAGCAGCAATAAATCTGGCAACAGGTAGTTCCTTCAATTTGGGAAAAACTTCAATCAATATAGACTAATAATCCTCTTTCATGTGTTTCTAATATGACGCATGAGTGCTCATATAACTAAGGGCAGGCCCATTGTGATAGAAGACAGACTATTAATCCGGAGGTTTAACGCAGGGGATATGGATTCTTTACGCCGTATATACGAGAAATACAAGCCCGACCTGCTCAGTGTGGCAAGAGCCTTGCTGAACGATGCTTCGGCTATCGATGATGTGCTTCATGATGTTTTTCTCCGTTTTGCATCCCAGGCCGGGCGTTTCCGGCTGAGAGGTTCGCTCAAGGGTTATCTGGCGATATGCGTTGCTAATCGGGCCCGGAATACCAATCGCCAGCAAAGGCACAAATTGCAGGGCGACAGCAAACTAGGACCATCTAATTTGCCGGATCCTTTGCAGGTAGCAGGACATGCAGAGCAACATCGTATTCTGGCTTGTGCCCTTACTCAACTACCACAAGAGCAGCGCCAGGTCATCGTTTTACATGTATTAGGTTCCCTGCGTTTTAGTGAGATTGCCAGGCAGACCGGAAATTCGATTAATACAATTCAGAGTCGGTATCGTTATGGGCTTGCGAAATTACTTTCCCTTTTGAATGGTGAGGTGGATTTATGAATCGAGCCGAGAAAGTCAAAGAGCTGCTTCAAAAGACGTATGGAAAGCAGGCCGACGATTCCGATCTGAGCCGGATGGACGAGCGTATTCTCAGCGACGCCTCCACAAGCATGAAACAGGCGCTGGCCGCTAATCAGCAGATTTACGCTATCTCTAAATGGAGAAAAATTATGAGAACCAAGACAGTAAAATTAGCAACCGCTGCGGCGGTCATCGTCGCGGCTCTTGTATTAACGACTTTTGACAGGTTCTCCGGTACAGCCTGGTCGGTGGAACAGACAATAGCAGCGATTAAGAAGCTTGAAACGCTGCACGTTAAGGGAGAGTGCTTCTGGGGGCCTGATTCCGATCCTGAGATATTGGAATTTGACTTTTGGGTCCAATTTCCCGGCGAAGACTCTGAAGAACTCAAGATGCGATACGAATGTGATAAACGGATCATCATAGTCGAGGGGGAAACAGCATATGTGTGTCGACCTAAAGAAAAATCCGTCAACATCGTACATGGTTCTGACATTTCCGAACTACAAATCTGGTACAAAAGTGCAGAGTTCAGTCCCTGGCTGACTGGTAAGATGTTCTGGATTCTGCGACAGTTTAGTAAGGATTGGAAGGAAGTTGTTCAATATGATCCCAGCACTGGTAAGAAGCAGATCCTTGTGACCTGCAGCTATCCCTCTGATACATCATATTCCATTGTCGTTGATGATGAGAGTAAATTGATTCAAACAGCGAGCATGTGGTTGAAGGGGCACCCCTGTGTGAATGCACAGATATTCACATACAATCAGGAAGTTCCCTCTGATGCCTTCGTGGTGCCTGCGGAATATAACCTCGACGACGAAATAGCCCTCGAGGAAAGCCGAGCCCTACACAAGCGTGCCGATCAGTTATTCGTGGAGAAAAAATTCACCGAAGCGTTGAAGCTCTATCAACAAGGCTATGAACAGTATGGTTCCCTGAACAACGGCCAGGTTGGCTGGGACAATTTGTATATGGTGGGAATGTGTTATCCGGAGATCGGGCAATTCGACAAGATGGTGGAGACCTTCCAGAAACATATCAGAGAATTTAGCCATCTGCCGGGATCCGACGATGCTCATTATTGTCTTGGACTTGCCTATGAAGAATTAGGGCAATTCAAGAAGGCCCTGGAGGCCTATGAGAAGTGCATTCTTATATATGAAGGTCGACATGAGCCCGATAATCAGTACCCGCTTAAGAATGCACGTACACATATTGAAAAAATCAAGGCAAAGCAGGATAACCGGCCTTAACCATAACCTCTACTGATTATAAAACATATCGGGGAAAATCTGTTGCCCTGAACTAAATATATGAACCTGCCGGTCTCTGAACTTGAGACCGGCAGGTTTGATTGTTTACTATTGTGTTAAGAAAAAATGGACAGGATTTTTCAAATAGTTCGTGGAAAAATGGATTGCATCAGCGCCGATTATTAAGTTAAAAAAGGACTTTAAATTATATAACCGAGTTTTCTTGAAAACATATTATTTATATTGTTATCAGTAAAACCATATAATATCTTGTTAGTGAGAACCAAAAGGAGTGTAAACTTTGAAAAATGGGAGCTTTAATATCTGGACAAAGCGTACTGCACAATCAATCGTTGTTCTCGCCATTCTGTTGGCCTTGTTTGGCTCGGGCTGCAGTGTGACGACGCCGAAATTGACGGCGGAGGACAGGAAGAGGGACATCCAGTTCATGGCAGACTGGGCAAGAGATTACAGTCCGTTTGTGGAGTTAGCACAGAAACACAAAGGAACTCCGGACTATGAAGCATTGCTACCGAGGTACCTGGACTATGCCGAGCAGGCCGAGAGTAACGAAGAGTTCTATCAGGTGGTCAGTGGGTATTATAGATTGATCTGCCCGGCAGGTCATGGTTATCTGATGGGGGAAGACGATTTAAGGACGGATAGGATAGCGATTTTATTAGGCATAATCGATATTGATATCAATCCGTTTACGATCGACAAGGCCCTATATTGGCCAAGGCTTGTATACGGGAGACTATCCACCCGTGCGCATCCTCCATTTGGCATTACATATAAGGATGACAAATATCTTACCGACGACGACTGGGAGGCGGATGGCGTAACTGTGCCGCGAGGTTCACAAATTGCCAAAGTCAATGGAATGAGCTGTTCGGCCTATCTGGGTTTTATAAAGGAAAACACACCGCTGAGATACGATGCGTATCCGAAGGACTGGACGAAAGAGTATTTGTTGATTATCGACGAAGGAAGAGATTTCAAAGGTTGGCAGGTTGATTTTCTCCTGCCCGACAAGTCAACACACAGCGCGTTCGTTCCCAAGATACCAGGATTACCGGCTCCAAAGAAAGAAAGGATTCAAACCGTCGAGGCGAAAGACAATTGTACGTGTATCGAACTGACGGATGAGGTGGCCTATATCCGAATCAGGGGGATGTGGGCGAGCGCTTGGGGTATTCTCTTTCCGAGCATTTACGAAAAAGACAGAAAGATTATCAAGGCCTTTCTCGATGAAGCCAAAGGTAAATACCGCAAGCTTATCATAGACGTGAGGAACAACTCGGGCGGATCACCATATTACTTTTATGAGAATCTGGTCCGTCCGTTTCTGGATGAGAGCGTGACATACGACCAGGTTACGGGGATCAGGAGAAAGTACAGAGACCATATAAGAAAATCGGTTCTTAAAACATTAAGAAAGTGGGTCTCGGGTAAGAAAGAACATGTTGTAAGCACGGAGGAAATTGATGCACCCGAGGGCTTTGATACGAATGATTGGGCTTTCTACCGGCTCACTCGCAGAATAGAGCCGCGTAACCGTTATAACTTCGACGGCAGTGTTTATATTTTGGTAGACGGGCCAACGTTTTCGGCCGCGGATGACTATGTCAACGCGGTTAAACGGATCGGCTTTGCCAGGCTGGTAGGCCGGAACACCAGCGGCGGTTGTGCTGCTTATATAGCGCCGCCGTCAATAAGGCTGCCGGCCAGCGGGATGATATTCAGGGTTGAAACGGAATTAGTGGTCAATCCTGACGGAAGCATTAATGAGCTGTTCGGGACACCGCCCGATATACAACTTGAGCCTGCCGATCCGCCGAAATCTATCACGAGAGAAGATCTTCTAAGGGATAAATGGATTGGGCATATCATCCATGAAATGTAGGAACTTTGTGATCTAATTGAAAGAGAATCTGAGTGAAGAAACCGGCTACTCACACGATTGTGACTGTGTGCATTCTGTCAGTAATCACCATCACAGGATGTCGCAGTATCAGCCCCAAATTACAGGATGAATACATCAGGCCCGGCTTAAGCAAGAATATGTGCGGTGTATTTGATAAATACCGCCAACTGATCCCTAAGAAAATGGCCGAGGACAA
>Ga0209536_100001264_pt1 | contig 41884 bp, 44 predicted proteins | sample DeeMarSeWOR28_12_FD_187461 | JGI IMG/M metagenome (GOLD analysis project Ga0209536, IMG submission 187461) | Marine sediment microbial communities from White Oak River estuary, North Carolina - WOR-2-8_12 (SPAdes) (version 2) | ecosystem: Environmental > Aquatic > Marine > Intertidal zone >...
ATTGTAATATCTTTGCGTCCTTTGCGGTTAAACAGAAATTAATACTATGCCTGGTACTGGAACGATCATTAATGTCATTACCGTTATCATTGGTTCAGGAATGGGACTTTTACTGCGAAATCGTCTCAGTGAACGATATAAATTGATCATTTTGCAGGGAGTAGGAATTCTAACACTTGTAATTGGTATTCAAATGGCATTGAAAACAGAAAACATTATAATTTCACTGATTGCAATCATCTTAGGTGGTCTGAGCGGTCAGCTATTGGAACTTGAAGAGAGGCTTGATCGTTTTGCTGAGCAGGTAAAAAGAAGATACGCAAAAAAGGAGGATACATATTTTAGTGAAGGATTTTTGACCGCCAGTATAATCTTTTGTGTCGGACCGATGACTATACTCGGTTCAATTAATGATGGATTAAGTGCTGATATCAGCCTTCTGGCGATCAAATCAGTCTTGGACGGATTTACTGCAATTGCCTTAACAACTACCTTTGGAATTGGAGTGATATTCTCTGTTTTTACCATCATTGTGATCCAGGGTGGATTAACGATATCTGCAGTTATGATAGATCAGTTATTTAATGAAATGATGATAAATGAGATGACAGCTGTCGGCGGTGTCATCATAATAGGCATAGGATTCATTCTACTTGATATCAAAAAGATTAAAGTCGCAACATTTTTACCGGCGTTGGTGATTGCCCCTATTCTTGTGGTTATTTATCAAAAAATTATTGTATTCGTTTAGGATACATATAACTCTTTGAATCATTACTATTTAAAATTGTGCTATTTGATATAACTTGGTACATAATACTGTAGCGACTCTATTAATCGCCTCGCTACAGGCATCACATTTGGATTATTTATAGAAGAAAGATAACGTCATTTGCAAAAACTTGGATTTATTGGAACATTAAGCCTGGTAATCGGCAATATCATCGGTGTTGGCATCTTTACCACAACTGGATTTATGTCCAGCTATCTGGATTCTCCTCTTTATATTATGCTTGCCTGGTTGATCGGCGCTTTCTACGCTTTGAGCGGCGCAAAAGTTTATGGCATTCTTGCCGCTGAATATCCCTTATCGGGTGGTGATTATCAATATCTTGCCAGAGCTTTTCATCCGCTGGCCGGATATTTATTTGGTTGGGCGGCATTTTTTGTCACGTACTCAGGTTCAATCGCTGCTCTCGGAATCGCTGCTGCCTATTATCTCAATGGTATTTTCAATTTATCCGGATTTGAAACGGTCTATACACTAATTACGCTTGGAGATTTCCAATTAAATATATCCCATTCAAAAATACTGGCAATTGTTTTTATACTTATATTCAGCTGGATTAGTTATCGTGGTATATTGTTATCAGGTACATTCCAAATTGTTCTAACTACCGCTATCTTTCTTCTCCTCATCGGTTTTGCATTTACGGGAACTCTGTCACCGGCTGCCGATTATTCACTTTTGTCAATCGATTCTCAGACAGGATTTAGTTTATCTGGATTTTTGAGTTCGCTAATTGCTGTCTTGTTCTCGTATATCGGCTGGACAACAGCCGTCTATGTTGCCGAAGAAATTAAAGAGGCAAAAAAGGTTTTACCTTCTGCGCTGCGTCTCGGTGTGATACTGGTAGGTATTATTTATATTTGGATAAATATGGTATACCTGATCGCATTGCCAATTCCGGAAATGAAAAATGTCATCAATATTGCCACACCTGTATTCGATACCCTTTGGGGAAAAGGTGGGGGGGTGGTCATTTCTGCTATTATTTTAATTGCTGTTTTTAGTTCTCTTAATTCTACAATTCTATCCGGTGCAAGAATTTACATGGCCATGGGTCGGGACGGATATTTTTGGGGAATAACTAAAGATCTTCATCGAAAATTTCAGTCTCCGTATAAGTCAATTCTTTTCCAGGCTATTTGGAGCATTATTTTAGTATTAAGTGGTAGTTTCAATCAATTATTGTCATTTGTAATTTTTGTCATTGTCGCATTTTCATTAATGGCATCATTTATCAGTTTTAAAGTAATAATTAAAAATCAAAAATTTTCAGCCCCTAATATTTTGGGTATAGGATTTTACGGACTCTTTTGCCTGACGATAATGGGAAATACTCTGATCGAGAGACCTACCGAATCAATCATCGGTATCATCCTCATATCCATCGCCTTTCCCTTTTATTACTTCGATAAAAAAGGAACAATAAATAATATTTAATGTTACATAAGATAATATGTTGATTATACTTGCACCAGCTAGTATGATTGCTTAAATTTTCAACTTGTATGAAGTGGGTTTCAAAACCCACTTTTTTGTTATATACAGGTTTTAAATATATGAGTAATATCAACGAAAAGATATATGAACTGGTGCGGCCTTTATGTGAGGAAGATAATGTTTTGCTAGAAGAAGTCTCTCTTCATGGCGGGGGTAATAATAGACTCATAAAGGTTATTGTAGATACCGAAAGCGGTATTACGCTTTCACAATGCCAGAATTTAAGTAAAAAAATTTCAGACATTTTTTTTAGAAAAGACATTTTTCAGGGTCAGTATCGTCTGGAGGTATCTTCACCGGGGACAAATAAGCCCCTGGAAAAGCCTTTTGAATTTCGCAGAAGCATCGGCAAGGATCTGACAGTCACATATCATCGAAATGGTGAACTTCAATCGGTTAGCGGGCAATTGGTGGACTATGATGGGAAATCGATAAATTTAAAGCAGAAAAAAGACATTATATCAATTTCCTTGCCTGATGTCAAAGAAGCAAAAATAAAACTTAAGTGGTAATAAATCTGGAGATACAAAAGATTTATGAATAGTGAAATCATTGAGGCAATTACTCAGATTGCCAGAGAAAAGAGGATTGATAAAGACAATCTTCGGGATATGCTTGAGAGCATTTTTACACAAATGGTTATTAAAAAATACGGAACTGCTGATAATTTCGATGTGATTGTAAATATTGACCGGGGGGATATTGAAATTTATCAGGAGAAGACGATCGTTGATCAGGTTGAAGATCCTGTCACTGAAATAGATATAGAGACGGCTAAAAAGACAGATCCTGATGCAGAGATTGGTGAAGATTTTGTTGAAGTTATAAATCCAGAATCTTTCGGAAGACGGTTGATTGTTACTGCGAAACAGAGCCTCAATCAGAAAATTCGGGATTTTGAAAGGGAACACATTCTTGAGGAATATGAAAACAGAATCGGTGAAATAATCATAGGTGATATTCGACAGGTAAGTAAGCGTGGTTTATTTGTAAATGTCGATAAAACTGAAGTATTTTTACCAAAATCGGAACAGATTCAGAATGAACGGCTTCGTCGTGGTGATACGGTAAGGGCGATTGTTAAAGAGGTCCGCAGTGATACAAAAGGATCAGAAATAATTGTATCTCGAGCTGATAAAAAATTTCTTATTCGCCTCTTTGAGCTGGAGGTACCTGAAATATATGATGGAATTGTTGAGATCAAAAACGTTGCCCGCGATGCAGGAGAAAGATCGAAGATAGCTGTAGAATCCATTGATCGTCGGGTTGATGCTGTCGGTGCCTGTGTAGGTATGAAAGGAGTGCGTATTCAGGCAATTGTTCGCGAATTGAATAATGAAAAGATCGATATCGTTAATTATTCATTTGAACCGGGAATTTTCATTAGTCGCGCATTAACACCTGTAAAACCGGTAAGAATTATTGTTAATGAAGAAGATAAATTGGCGGTTGCGATTGTCTCAGATGAAGATATGGCTTTAACGATCGGTAAAAGCGGACAAAACTTGCGATTAGCCTCTGAGTTGACCGGATATCAGATTGAACCGGTCAAGGAAAGTGAATACGAGGCTCAGGTTGATGAAGGATATGTTGCTCTGGAAGAAATCGATGCTTTGTCAACAACGTTGATGAAAAAACTTCAGGAAGCAGACCTCCGCAGTAAGCAGGAAATTCTAAAAATTGGTGTGGATGGACTGGTTGAGGTACCGGGCATTGGCAAGAAAACAGCGGAAAAAATCGTTGAGATCGTCAAGAAGGCAGAACCCAAACCCGATGAAGAGGTGATTGAAGAGGCAAAAGAAGAAACATCTGAAGAAGAAATAAAGGAAGAAAAATCAAAAGAAGAAGAGGCACCCATAGAGAATAATTAATCAACCGATCCTTAACAGGATCGGTATCATGTATGATTGAATAAACCTCTGGAGTTTAAATGGCAGTTGCGGTAAAAAAATATAAACTTTTCAAGATTTGTAAAGAACTAAACGTTGGGATGGATACCATTCGGCCGTTTTTGGAAGAGCGAGGTGTAAAGGTCTCCGGCCCGAATACGTCTATCTCATCAGAAATATATGAAGAAATACTGGATAACTTTTCCCGTGAAAAGGAAATTGCCGATAAACTTCATGAACGAAAACTAAAAACGGAAGATTCAGATTCTGGGATGACTGGCGCTGATACTGAAGTAAAAGAACCGGAAGAAAAATCAATATATGTTCAGGCCATTGAGCGCTCTATTGAAGAAAGAATGGAAGAGATCATTCGTGAAGAAGAGGAAGTAAAATCTGAGAAACCGGCCAGGAAAAGAAAAAAATCGGCAGAAAAAAAAGAAGAAGAGAAAGCGAAATCGGTAGTCGAAGAAGCCAAAGGGATTATCGAAGACATCGTCGAAGAGGAAGTCGAAGAAAAAGCCAAGACCCCTAGGAAAAGGGAGAAAGAAGAAGAAGTAGAAAAATCGGATAAGGAAGAACCCGGTGTAGAAGCGGTTCAAAAAGCAGAAGCGGAGGTGAAAAAACAACCGGAAGTAATCCGCAAGATCGATCTCGATGACATTGACGATGGAAAAAAGGGTAAGAAAAAAACCAAAGCGAAAGACAAGAAAGCCCAGGCAAAAGAAGAAGCACAGCGTGAGAAAGACGACAAACGCCGTAAGGCCCTTGAAATGATCCGCAAAGACGAAAAGCGGAAAAGACGGATGATGAGAACGGGCGAGTTGACACTGGGGGAGGAGCCAAAACGCCAGAGAGCAAAAAAACAAAAGAAGAAAACTGTTGATCAGAAAGAAGTTCAGGAAACAGTCAAGAAAACACTGGCTACGATAGATGATAAACTCAAAAAACCAAAAAAGAGAAGAAAAGTAAAAGATGAAACTGGTGAAATAGTAGAAGAAAATGTCATTTATGCCAGTGAGTTTATTTCAGCCAGTGATCTGGCAAATCTTATGAGTGTTCCAGTTGGTGATATTATAACCAAATGTCTCGAACTGGGCCTGGTTGTGTCCATCAACCAAAGATTGGACATTGATACCATAGAATTACTGGCTGGCGAGTGGGATTATACAGTCGTTAAAGAAGATGAATACGCCTCTGATTTGCTTGAGGAAATTGAGGAAGAGGATACGGATGTTGAAGACGCTGAATCACGTTCTCCAATTGTAACAATTATGGGACATGTGGATCATGGTAAAACGTCGCTACTTGATTTTATCCGCAAGTCTAATGTGGTAGAAGGTGAGTCCGGCGGTATTACCCAACACATTGGGGCTTATGAAGTTGAAAAAAATGGAAATAAAATTACCTTTTTAGATACGCCCGGTCATGAGGCATTTACGGCAATGAGGGCACGCGGCGCCCAGGTAACAGATATTGTCATACTTATTATTGCCGCTGACGATGAAGTAAAACCTCAAACTGATGAAGCAATTGACCATTCACGTGCAGCTGGCGTAAAAATGATTATTGCCATCAATAAAATTGATAAACCGGAGGCGAATCCCGAACGTGTTAAGCAGCAGCTTTCAGAGCGAAATATACTCGTAGAGGACTGGGGTGGAGAGGTGCAATGCGCCGAGATTTCAGCCAAAACAGGTGCAGGCATAGATGACCTTCTTGAAAAAGTGTTGTTAGAAGCAGATTTACTCGATCTAAAGGCCAATAAGTCGAAAAAAGCAAAAGGTACCGTTATCGAATCCCGGCTCGACAAAGGGAAGGGCGTTATTTCAAGTGTGCTTGTTCAGAATGGAACTCTAAGGATTGGAGATCCGTTTATTGCCGGCCGGTTCTCCGGAAAAGTACGCGCACTTCTAGATGATAGTTCAAAACGTATTAAATCTGCCGGCCCTTCGCAACCGGTTCAGGTATTGGGATTTGATGGATTACCTCAAGCCGGAGATCGATTTCTTGTAATGGCGGATGAACATACGGTTAAGGAAATCAGTGCAAAGCGACAACGTATAAAAAGAGAGCAGGATTTTAGACAGGTAAAATTAACAACGCTTGATCAGATATCGGAACGCATTAAAATAGGCGGGCTAAAGGAACTTCGAGTTCTTGTTAAAGCAGATGTCGATGGTTCGGCAGAAGCCTTATCCGATTCCTTATTAAAACTCAGCACTAAAGAAGTATCGGTTCAGGTTATTCGTAAGGCAGTAGGTCCTATTTCAGAGTCAGATGTATTGCTAGCGGTTGCTTCAGATGCTGTGATTATTGGATTTCATGTGCGTGCGAACGTAAAAGCTAAAGAATTGGCTATGCAGGAAAATGTTGAAATTCGTTATTACAAGGTTGTCTATGATGTAATTAATGATATTCGACTTGCCCTGGAAGGATTATTAGGCACTGAAAAAACTGAGGAAAATATCGGTACAGTTGAAATTCGTGAAACGTTTAAGATTTCACGTTTGGGAACAGTTGCCGGATGTTATGTCAAATCAGGAAAAATTACCCGTAACTCCAGAGTTAGACTTTTCAGAGATGACGTTGAAGTATATGAAGGGACTCTTGCCTCCCTGCGTCGATTCAAAGAGGATGTGAGGGAAGTGGCTACGGGATTCGAATGCGGACTTCAGATACAAAACTATAATGATATTAAAGTTGGTGATATTGTTGAAGCCTTCGAAATTGGCGAGAAGAAGCGCACCCTAGAAGGTAACTAAATGTATGTAGGTGTTTTGGTCATTGAAATTATGATTTATACAAGTGCTTCTCTGAAAGAAAAAAGATTCGTCTTAAAGAGTATGAAGGACCGGTTAAAAAACAAATTTAATGTAGCTGTTGCTGAGATCGGTTATCAGGATAAATGGCAAAGGGCACAATTGGGAATTGCTACAATTAGCAATCAGCAATCTCATCTGGAGCGGTCATTGCAGCAGATATTCCAATATCTGGACAATTCGGATTCATATGAAATAATCTCATATGAATTTAACTATGTATAATATGCAAGAGAATAGCAGAAGAGCACATCGCGTCGCCAGTCAAATAAAAACTGAAATCAGCTGGCTTATTGAACATCGGTTGAGAGATCCTGAGAAGGGTTTCATTACTGTTACCCGTGTTCGTCTCTCACCAGATTTAAAAATTGCCAGTATATATTACTCAGTCTTGGGAAACGAACAAGATCGGGAAACTTCAAATAAAGCACTTAAGCGAGCTAAGTCATTTCTAAAGCATGAACTAGGTGGGCGCATTAACCTAAGAGTTATCCCGGAGTTGCGTTTTTTTTATGATGATTCTTTAGACTATTCTGAAAAGATATCAACATTGCTCAATAAGATCAAGAAAGATGAGAGTGATCGATAAAGACAGTATAAAGATTCTTCATGAAAAATCAGCAGATAATCTGATTCTAATTGATAAACCGGAGAGTTGGTCTTCTTTTGATGTTGTAAAAAAAGTCAGGTATTGGACAAGAATCAAAAAAGTTGGACACGGTGGTACCCTCGATCCATTTGCTACCGGTTTATTAATATTGGGTACCGGCAAAGAGACAAAACATCTGTCACAGATCAGCAGCTCCACAAAGGAGTATATTGCCACTGTCGAATTCGGAAAAAGGACCGATTCATTCGATGTTACAGGGAATATCGTAAACGAAATTCGTGTGCGGGCTCCAATTGAATATAGATCAATACTCCGGGCCTTCGAGGGTGATAGCCAACAAATTCCTCCCATGTTCTCAGCAAAAAAAGTAGGGGGGAAGAGGCTCTATAAGATAGCCAGACAGGGTATCGAGGTAGAGCGGAAGGCCCATAATATAACGATTTATGATATTAAATTACTGGCAGAAAGAGGTTCTGTGATTGACATATATGTGAAGTGCTCAAAAGGCACATATTTGAGGTCGCTGGCAAATGATATGGGAGAAAAAAGCGGTTATGGTGCCTATCTTAAGAGCCTCAGAAGAGTAGCAATTGATAATTACAGTATCGAAAGTGCAATTTCCGTTCAGGATTTTAAGGATTATTGGATATCACTTCAATGAAAAGTAAAAGGGTAGAAGTAAAAAGGTAAAAATATAATATGTCTGTGCTAGACCCTGGATTTTTACTTTTTCCTTTTGACTTTTTATTTTGAAACCAAAATTGAAAAATACTATTGTGTAAATAATGGAAGTAATTTTTGGTTTAGATAAAGAATTGGCAGGTAGAAAATCTGCTTTAACAGTCGGAACTTTTGATGGTGTTCATCTGGGGCATCGGGAGATCATAAAAGAACTGATGTCTGTGGCACAAAACAATGACTTTATTTCATCATTGCTAACCTTTGAGCCACATCCAAAAACAGTGGTACAGGATTCACCACATCGCGTTAAATTGTTAACCACGTTGGAGGAAAAATTACAAATACTACAGGATATAGGCCTGGAACGTGTCATAGTTGCCAAGTTTACCCGTGAGTTCTCTCAGATGAACTATAAAAACTTTGTGGAAGAGATTTTACTTCAGCACCTGAGGGCAGCTTGCATTATTATCGGATATGACCATTCTTTTGGCAAAAACAGAGTAGGGAATTTCAGAGAGTTAGAAAATTTGAGCAATCTGTACTCTTTTAATTTGAAGGAAGTCGGACCTTTTAAAATCGGAAATCAGACTGTCAGCAGCAGCAGGATCAGGAACTATATCGATGAAGGCGATATGGAAAAAGCAAACGAGATGCTTGGACGTTATTATTCTCTCGATGGAATTGTCATTAAGGGTGAAGGTCGCGGACAGCATTTGAGTTTTCCAACAGCAAATCTGATGATTGAAAATCAAAATAAATTGCTACCAAAAGAAGGTGTGTATGTTGTTCAATGTGATGTTCTAGGAAAAAGTTTCAGAGGGATGGCAAATATCGGATATAAACCGACATTTGGCGGTGTCAGCCGTACGCTAGAGGTGCATATTTTAGATTTTGCGGATAATATTTATGGGGAAAAAATTACAACTCAATTTATTAAACGATTACGCGATGAGGTAAAGTTTAATAATGAAGAAGAATTAATTAAACAACTAAATGTGGACAAGGAAAATAGTTATAAAATAAAAGCATAATTAGCTGGAGGAAGGTATGTCGTTAAGTAACGATAAGAAAAAAGAACTCATTAAAAAATACGGTAATAATGATTTTGATACTGGAAAAACAGAAGTTCAGGTTGCGCTTCTCAGTGAACGTATCAAATATCTGACTGAACATTTTAAAACACATGACAAAGATCACCATTCTCGCAGAGGATTGTTGAAACTGGTCGGTCAGCGGCGCAGATTATTGGACTATCTCGCACGTAAAGATATTACTCGATACAGAAATCTTGTAAAAGATCTCGGCATAAGACGATAGAGGAGCGGAGGAAAAATGATTATAAATAAATCAGTGCAAATTGGTAAGGATACATTGACAATTGAGACAGGCAGGCTAGCCAAACAGGCGGATGGAGCAGTCACTGTCAGATACGGAGATACGATGGTATTGGTCACTGCGGTCGCCGCAGAAGAGGCGCGTGAGGGTATTGATTTTTTCCCGCTCAGCGTTGAATATCGGGAGAAAACATATGCTGCAGGCAAAATTCCCGGTGGTTTTTTCAAACGTGAAGGGAGACCGTCTGAGAAAGAGATTTTATCAGCACGGTTGATAGACCGTCCTATTAGACCCCTTTTTCCTGAAAATTTCAAATCTGAAACCCAAATTATCGCCACCATAATTTCGATGGATAAAGGCAATGATGCAGATATTCTTGCTGCTATTGGCGCATCTGCAGCATTATGTATTTCAGATATACCGTTTGAAGGACCCATCGCTTCTGTCAGGGTTGGAAAATTAAATGATCAACTGTTAATTAATCCCGTTTTTTCTGAAATCGAAAACTGTTCTCTCGAATTTGTTGTTTCTGGATCAGAAGATTCGATTGTGATGGTTGAAGGTGAGGCCGGGGAAATAAGTGAGGCCGAAATGCTTGATGCAATCAAGTTTGCTCATGAAGAGATAAAAAAGATCATCGCTCTTCAGCATGAACTTATTGCGGAGGCTGGTAAACCAAAGAGACAGATACCAGAAATTGAGTATCCCGAAAATATTGAAAAGACGATCGAAAAATTAGCACTCAAAAATATCCGGGATGCTATCCAGATCCAGGAAAAAAAGGAAAGAAGAACTGCTCTAAAGGAAATTAAAAATAATGTCATGGAACAACTGTCAGAAGAATTTCCTGAGCAGGAAGATGTTATTGCAGAAGTGCTTTATAAAATGGAAAAGGATGAAACAAGATCGATGATGCTGAGTACGGGCTCACGACTAGATGGCAGAAAGCCTGATGAAATAAGAGAAATTACATGCGAAATAGGCTATCTTCCAAGATCTCATGGTTCGGCTATCTTCACAAGAGGTCAAACGCAATCATTGGGCACAACAACACTGGGAACAAGGCTAGACGAACAGCTGATTGACGCTCTCGAAGGCGAAAGTTACAAAAATTATATGCTACACTATAACTTTCCCCCCTTTTCAACAGGAGAAGCCAAACCTCTTCGTGGTACCAGCAGGCGTGAGATCGGTCATGGAAATCTTGCCGAACGCGCCCTCAAACCGGTTTTACCAAAGGATGGATCTTTTCCATATACAATAAGAATTGTGTCTGATGTGTTGGAGTCAAATGGATCTTCATCGATGGCCACGGTTTGCTCCGGCTCTCTCTCACTAATGGATGCCGGTGTCCCGGTAAAATCTTCTGTTGCAGGAATTGCAATGGGTTTAATTAAAGAAGATGATGATTTAATGATTTTAACAGATATTCTGGGTGACGAAGATCATTTAGGAGATATGGACTTTAAAGTCGCTGGTACGAGAGAAGGTATCACTGCCATTCAGATGGATATTAAAATAAAAGGTATATCCTTTGAGATAATGGAATCAGCATTGGAAAAGGCTAGAAAGGGTCGATTACAGATTCTGGATATGATGGATAAAACCATCAGTACGCCGAAATCTGAGTTATCAAAGTTTGCCCCACGGATTGAAACAATCAAAGTCCCTGTCAATAAAATAGGCGTTGTTATAGGTCCGAGCGGTAAAACAATTAAAAAAATCATTGAAGAAACGGGTGTCAGTATTGACATTGATGACAATGGCATCACAAAGATTGCTTCTGAAGATGTTGACGCTGTTAATAAAGCAATCAATTTTGTAAATGCCCTGGTAAAGGAACCGGAAATAGGAGAGTACTATAAAGGAACGGTAAAGAAAGTAACGAATTTTGGTGCATTTGTTGAAATCCTGCCGGGAAAAGAGGGTATGGTTCATATTTCCGAAATTGATATTGCACGTACAAACAAAGTGACGGATGTCCTTAATGTAGGCGATCCAGTAGATGTTATCGTTAAGAAAATTGATGCTGAGGGAAAAATTGGTTTAAGCCGTAAAGAATATTTGCTCAAAAACAAAAAAGTCGAAGAGTCACAAGAAGAGGCTTCATAAAGTTAACAAAAGGTAAAATTCTCCCTTGGTATCAACTGATCAATCACTATATCATAAATCGACTCTCGATAATGGTATAACCGTTATTAGTGAGCACATCGAATCTGTCCGTTCTGTATCTATCGGCATCTGGATAAAAACCGGAAGTCGTGCGGAGCACAGTAAAGAAAATGGCATTGCCCACTTTCTGGAGCATATGGTTTTTAAAGGAACTGAAAATCGAAGTCCTTTAAAAATCGCCCAGAGTATGGAATCCCTGGGAGGCAGTTTAAATGCATTCACAGGAAAAGAAGTAACCTGTTTTTTTGCAAATGCCCTCGATACACATCTCAAAAATGCTGTTGAGATTCTTGCCGATATTGTATGTAACTCTACTTTTCCTCAGAAAGAAATTGGTCGTGAAAAAAAAGTTATCATTGAGGAAATAAAGTCAATCCAGGATACACCGGAAGAGTATGTATTTGATATCTTTCATGAGAAGTTATTTCCTGAGAGTGCTCTCGGACGACCTATACTCGGGACCGAAAGCATTATCCGGCAGATGGATCGGGCAAATGTTTTAACCTTTTGGAAAGAAAATTATTTTGGAAAAAACATTATAATTTCTGCTGCAGGAAGTCTTGATCATCAGAAATTGGTTTTTCTTGTTGATAAATATTTCGCCTTTTCTAATGGAGTTCACCTGAAACCTGTCGAAAAAGTAACAAGTGCTGCTTCTCAGTCCTTTATTTTAGATCAGCCGATCAGTCAGGCACACTTATGTACCGGTGGTGAGAGCATTTCATATAAATCAGAGGATCGTTTTCCTTTAATGATTCTGAATACCTATCTGGGTGGAGGAATGAGTTCACGGTTATTTCAACAAGTACGTGAAAAAAGAGGATTGGCATATTCTGTATATTCTTTCCTGGATTTTTATTCTGATGTTGGACTATTTGGCATATATGTCGGGACAGACCATCAGAAATTGGGCATCATCCAGGAACTTTTAAAGGATGAACTACTTCGGGTTTCATCAGAGCCTCTAAAAAAGAATGCACTTTCAAAATTAAAAAATCAACTTAAGGGAAATTTAGTTCTCGCTCTGGAAAGCACATCTCGTCGTATGTCAAGACTTGCAAAAAATGAAATATATTTTGGGGAATATGTCTCCCTCGATAAACTCATTGCTGAGATTGATCAGGTCAATCAGGATGATTTGCTGGCCATCGCCGAAAAAGTTTTTCGTCCTGACCGATTTATAACGGTTGTACTCAATCCGACAAATTGATCACTATTATGAATATTGGATTATTAAAAGAAATAAAATCGTTCGAAAATCGTATACTCATAGCTCCTGATGCTGTGCAGGAACTGGTTGAAGGTGGAAATACGATATATGTAGAAAGCGGAGCCGGCAAGGGAAGCGGTTTTGAAGATAAAGACTTTGAAAGCGCCGGCGCAAACATTTTACCTTCATCTGAGAAAGTTTATAGCAAGGCAAATCTTGTGTTAAAAGTACAAGCGCCAATGTCTGTAGAATACGATCTGTTTACAGATAAACATATTTGTTTTTGCTATCTTCTCCCACTTCAGAACCCGGAGAGGCTACAGTCTCTTCTGAAAAGTGGTGCAACGTTTTTTTCAGGAGAGCTTATCCCATCCATCAAGTCGGCGATGAGTGAAGTAGCAGGTCGCGTAGCGATTATTCAGGCTCAAAAATATCTTGAACGAGTGTATGGTTCCAAAGGTATTCTGTTTTCAGGAGCCTGTGATATTCCCGGAGCCCGAGTCAGTATAATAGGGAATGGTACGTCAGCCCTGGCAGCTGCGAAACAGGCACTTCAATTTGGGGCGAGTGTCAACTTGATCTGCTCTGATTACGATAATCTGCTTTCATTCAAAGCTGAACATCAATCTGACCCATTGGAAGTTTATGAGTTTGACAGGGGGATAGTGCGAAACTTACTGCTGGAAACCGATGTTTTAATTATCACAGAGCAATCTCTCGATGAACAAAAGAAAATTCAGTTAAAGAAAGAGGATATAAATGTATTGGAAGCCGGCAGTCTTATCATTGATCTTTCCTTAAAAAATGGTGATATTATAGACAAATTGCGTGAAACCAAACCCAATGAACCAATTTATATTCAGGATGGCCTTGTCTATTTTTCAGTGTCAAATCTTCCTTCATTTGTTCCAAAAACATCATCCTATATTTTATCAAAAAGTATGTTAAAATACTTACATCAATTAACACAAATGGGTTTTGACGAAGCCATTGCCACCAGCCCCGAACTTCGTAATAGCCTTGTGCTCTATCATGGAAAAGTAGTTAATGCACTCCTGGCAAAAAACACAGATTATGAACATTATGATATTTTGGAACTTCTTGAGTTAAATATATAATAATGTTTGACATACCTATCATTACTTATCACAAAATTTCCAATGAAAAAGAATTTGGCCTGACAACCGTTTCCCAATCTCAATTTGCACGTCAGATGGATTATTTAAATTCAAACGGCTATAAAAGTATCTGCTTCAATCAGTTAGACTCCAAAAATTATCTTCCGGAAAAACCGGTTATCATCACTTTCGATGACGGATATGAGAGTGTTTATAAAAACGCCGTTCCAATTTTGGATACCTTTCGCTTTAAATCTGTGGTTTTTATCGTTTCATCTTTCCTCGGTAAATTAAATCACTGGGAAGCAGTATCTTTCCAACAACAATTTAAACATCTGTCAAAAGATCAGATACTCAAATTGAGGGATATGGGCCATGAAATAGGCTCACATGGTAAAATGCATACCTATCTTCCAAAATTGGATAATATGGCACTCAGAGAGGAAATAGAGGGTTCTAAAGCCGATTTAGAAGACATTCTCGGAGAGGAAATAAACAGTTTTTGCTATCCGTATGGCAGGTATACGAAAAGAGTTTTATCATTTGTAGAAAAAGCGGGATATAGATATGCTACAACGAATCCGAAACTATACAATGGAATCCTTAATCCACTATCAATTACAAGAAGAAGTATCTATTCAACAGATTCTCTAGCGAGTTTTATAAAAAAACTCTCATCGCCACCACATCTAAATCTAACCCTCCTTGCTGAAATCATCATTCAAAAAGGCGCCCTGGCCAGTATTGGCATGAATCTATTAAGAAAGGTAAAATCTCAATTTTTACTTGATATTTAAACCATATTATATATATCTTTAGTGCAACTTTAAATTTATGGGCTTGGGTATGAATAAATTATCTATAGGAAAGGTATGCGAGATAGTCGATTTACCGCAATCGGTGCTCAGGTATTGGGAGACGGTTTTTGAACAACTCAATCCCCAAAAATCTGAGGGTGGTACCAGGAGATATTCACAGGAAGATGTTGACATGATTCTGGTAATTAAAGAGTTGTTATATAAAAAGAAATTTACAATAGCCGGGGCACAGTCTTTTATAGCAGGCAGAACAGAGAAGAAGAGTACATCAGGTATCGGTCAGGGAGAGTTAAAGGAAATTCAGGAAGAACTTGATGATATTCTAAATATATTGACCAGTTCAAAAGAATGAGCGCATTATCGATTCATTTTACTCACTTGATTTTCACCTTCACTTCAGTTAAATTTTTATAGACTTTTCGGAGCGTGGCGCAGCCTGGAAGCGCACTTGAATGGGGTTCAAGGGGTCGCTGGTTCAAATCCAGTCGCTCCGACGGAAAAAAAGCCAGGGCACAAATGGTGCACTGGCTTTTTTGTATCTCACAGCGGCGAAGCGAAATTAATTTAAATATCGTATTTTCGCCACGAAGCGACGATTTTTTCTAAAATTTAGCGGGTTAGGCACTATAATGCCGCTGTAGGGGCGATTCGTTGGATCGCCCTTGCACTTCGGAGAAATTAAATAATCCTTGCCTTTCCAATCCTGCCGCAGTAGTTTATTCTATTATTTCTTTAAATATATTAAGCATCTTTAACTGTACAATAAGGCAACGTCTCACTAAGCATCGCCCCGAAGGGGCATAATATGTTAGCCAGGGGCAACGCCCCTGGGAGTTATACGCCGAAATTATAAAGCTCTAAAGGAGCGAAATAATAATAAAATATCCAATATCCAACACGGAAGTTCCAAGTTCCAAAGGATTATAGGATGATTGGTAAGATTATATCACACTACAAAATCCTCGAACGCATTGGCGGCGGGGGCATGGGAATTGTCTTTAAAGCAGAAGACACCAAACTCAAACGCCCTGTCGCCCTCAAATTCTTACCCCCAGCCTTTGCCACCGATCCCACCACCAAAGAACGCTTTATTCAAGAAGCACAGGCAGCCTCCGCTCTCCAGCATAATAACATATGTGCTATCCATGAAATTGATGAGACTGATGATGGACAGATGTATATCGTGATGGATTACTATGAAGGGGAAACCCTGAAATTGAAGATTGAAAAAGGAAAATTCAATAATGTAGGGGCGGATCCTGCTGAAGCGAAGCGTAAGTCCCGACTTAGTCGGGATGCCCGCCCAGTCAATGAAAGGGAATGGATTGACCAAGCGGTTGATTATACGATTCAGATTGCTCAGGGACTACAGAAGGCACATGGAAAGGGGATAATTCATAGAGATATTAAACCAGCCAATATCATGATTACTACTGATGGGGAAGTGAAGATACTGGATTTTGGATTGGCGAAGTTCAGAGGGCAGACTAAGATCACCAAAAGTGGAAGTACGCTTGGCACAGTTGCCTATATGTCACCCGAACAGGCAAAAGGGGAAGAAGTTGATCACAGAACGGATATATGGTCAGTGGGTGTAATGCTGTATGAGATGGTGACAGGTGCATTGCCCTTCAAAGGGGATTATGATCAGGCAATCGTTTATTCGATATTAAATGATGAAATTCAGATGACAAAAGAAATTCCTTCTGAATTGCAGGATATAATTCAAGCTATCCTGGCAAAAAATCCGGATGACAGATACCAAGACACGACACAACTTATTGATGATCTGCAAGCAGTGACAGGTGAATCGGAATCGTCGCGGAGGCTGGGTAGCAGTAGGAGAGACTTAAGAGGTATAGGATATAGGGGTGTACGGTATAGGGTAATGGGTAAATATATTATTTATACTCTCATTTTTATTATTGCGGTTATTGTAGGGTACTTGTTAATTGAAACTGTTATAAGCAAGAAAATTGAACCCGTCCCTATTGCCGTGATCAGCTTTGAAAATTTAACCGGTGATCCGACCTATGATGATCTGCAAAAAGTAATCCCCAACCTGCTCATAACAGATCTGGAACAATCAGAGTATTTTCATGTCAATACATGGGAAAGGATGAGAGACCTATTAGAGCAGTCAGGTCGGGAAGATTTTGAGTATATTGATATAGATACGGGGATCGATCTCTGTAAAATGGATAATATACCTGCCATTGTTACCGGTAGTATTGCCAAAATTGGAGACATGTTCTCAATTGATGTAAAAGTCCTGGATACAGACACAAAAGAGATATTAAAAAGTGCCAAGTCGGTTGGTGAGGGAGAGAATAGTATACTGAAAACCCAAATAGATGAATTATCTGAACAGATTGCCTCTACGATTGATCTTCCGCAGAAGGAATTTTCCGAGACAAAAAAGCCACTTCTCGATGTGACAACCCATTCTCTTGAGGCATATAAACAATATCTGTTAGGATTAGAGAATTTTAATGCAGTTTTTTACAGTGAGGCGAGAAATAATTTTGCGAAGGCTATTTTATTAGACTCGACGTTCGCGATGGCTCATCTATATCTTGCACTGGCATTTGGGGCAGAGAGATTTATCGATAAATTTTTTCTTCACCTTGATATGGCAGAAAAATATCGATATAAGGTCACACACAAAGAGAAAATTATTATAGATTTTTTTCACGGTTGGATAAGAGGAAATGATATATCTAAAAGTCTGAGCGAATTGAAGAAGGCTGTTCAATTATATCCAAAAGAAAAATTGATATTCGAATGTCTGGGAAATTACTATCACAACATCTCTGAATATGATACCGCGATTGTGTACCTCGAAAAAGCGCTGCAACTAGACCCCGAGTATAAAACATGTTTGAATTCGATGGGTTATTCATATGTGGGGAAAAAGAATTATGAAAAGGCCCTCGAATATTTTCAAAGATATGCCAATGTTGTTCCTGACGAACCGAATCCATATGACAGCATGGGTGAAGCTTATTTAGAAATGAATGAATATTCGAAATCGATAGAGATGTATGAACAGGCATTAAAAATAAAACCTGATTTTGTATCTTCTCTTGAAGGTCTTGCCTATAATTATATCAAAACGGGCGATTACCGGAAGGCCCGAAAGTACCTGAATCAGTGGTTACAACAATCACTATCATTCAATCGGCAGATGATTATTCATCGAATGCTGGCAACGACATATATGCTTGAAAAAGATCTTGAGCGTACTTTGAAAGAATTTGATAAAAGATTTGAAAAGGCTATCGAAGAACCAGATACGCTTCAATTATCTTACGATCACTTTATAACTGCTCAGATTTTATATGAACATGAGAGAATAACGGAGGCGGAAGAAAGACTTGTCTCAGGGAAAGAATTGATTGATACGGCTAAATTTTCTGAAGAGATCAGAAACCAGATATGGAGATTTTATCTGGCAAATTTATTTATGTTTGCAATAAAAAAAGGGGACATCAAACTAGCGAAAGAAACTGCTGAACAGTACAAAAAGGCTACAGAAACGACGGATGATTCTACGATAATAAACAACAATTTCACATTTTCTGGTATTATAGCTTATACTGAAAAGAATTATCAAAAAGCGATATCAGATCTTAATAAAGCACCTCCAGACAATCCTTTTAATCTCTATTACCTGGCACAAGTATATTTACAGATTAATGAAAAAATGAAGGCAATTGAACTTTTAGAAAAGATCGTAAACTATCCCGGCGATGTAAATTGGTCCTATGAAATATTGCGTAATCGCACAGAAAAACAGTTAGCGATTTTGAAGACAGGTCGTTAAGTTTTTCTTATCTCTAGCACCCCGATAAACCTGTCTCCATCCTGTCGATATATCGGGATGAAATCTTCCCGATTTCAGCGGCGCAGCGATATTAAATTAAATATCATATTCTAGCCTCGACGCGACGAAAACTATATATAAATATCCTGAAGTAGGAGGGATCATATATAAGCTCATATATTTCTTAAAATACCACTTCTAGAATAGACACTAATTAGCTCAGGCAACTATTAATTTCAAACGATCGACAGCATCATTTTATGATTTTCTTTTGACAAATCTTTGACAATTGGTTTTCAATCTACTGTTATTATTAATATGACATTTGAATTATAAAATGGAGGTGTAAAAATAAAACAATTTAGATATATAGTTATCGATTTTCCTGAAAGATTTTTGCGAATCTTGCCCATCAATAGCGGATTTGTTGATTTAGGGAGGTATATTACATGATCAAAAAAAGGATTTTAAATATTCTTATCATCTCAATATTTATCAGTAGTATAGGATGTTATTCCTACAATCTAATTAAGTTAGGGAATACAAAAGAATTTGAAAAGGACGATAAAGTTAAGATAACTACTTTGAAAGAGAAAGTTTATAATCTCCACAATGTTCAAATTGAAGAATCAAAACTTAAGGGATTGTCTTTTAATCAGTTTAAGGGTGATGTCATAATTCCGACTGATCAAATAAAAAAAATTGAAGTTCATGAGTTTAGTCTTGCTCTAACCTCTTTAGGGGTAATCCTTATCATAGGAATGCCCATTGTAGCTTTTTGCTTAGCCTGGCAGTACGATGAGCTCAATCCTGGAAATTAGCCGTTTTTAAAATATTATATGAACCTCGCCGTCGACAAACAACGCGCCAGAATGGAGGCAGGGCGGTATTGATATTTGGAAAGACAGTCTCACGTTATTGTTTTAAATATTGCATTATTGTAAATTTAAAATCGAATTTTATTGATACATTAGGGCGCGTAAAACGCGCCCCTACAGTTTATATATGAATAAACCGATCATAAAATACGATGTTTTAATACCGGCATATAATGCTGAAAAAACAATATCTGAACTGTTGCTACAGATTTCGGCATTGCAGCAGCCTCCGGAAAATATAATTGTTGTTGATGACGGATCTGAGGATAAGACAGCACAGATCTGTGAAAATCATGATGTGCGGCTGATCCGGAATTTTGAGAATCGCGGAAAAGGGTATGTTTTAAAAGTCGGTTTCAGAGCCTTCTTAAGCGATTCGTCTGCAGATTATTTATTGTGTCTGGATGCAGATCTGCAACATCCGGTTTCATCCATACCCGATTTTTTAACAACAGCCCATAAAAATCATTCAAATTTTGTATTAGGTGTGCGTAAAGACCGTCTGAAATCGATGCCGGGGCACCGTGTGTTATCAAATTTGCTCACATCACAGATTATTTCCTGGTTTACGGGACAGAATATAGCGGATAGTCAGTGTGGCTTCAGAATGATTCACAGAGATGTATTAGCAACGGTGAATTTAAGGGAAAATGGCTACCAGCTGGAAAGCGAAATGCTTCTAGAATGCGCCAAAGAAGGATTTACGATCGACTGTGTATCGATACCAACAATTTATAGTGAGGAGGAATCGCATATTGCGAACTTTTCTGATTCGTATCGGTTTACTCGTCTTATTTTTAGCGAATTAATGGGTCGACTGGGATGGTCTACGAGAAACAGATAACACGAATGATCGAAAGACTTGCAAAAATGGGTATCGAGGACAAGGCTGTGCTTAGGGCGATGTCCCGTGTTCCCAGACATAAGTTCATGTCAGAAGCCATGGCCTTTCAGGCTTATGATGAAAAGGCGTTACCGATCGGTTACGGACAGACGATTTCCCATCCGTTTACAGTGGCAAAAATGACGGAACTGCTTGAGATAGAAAGCGGCAATAAGATCCTAGAAATTGGCACCGGATCCGGATATCAGGCGGCAGTATTGTTGGAAATGAAAGCACAGGTATGGTCTATTGAACTAAAAAAGCAGCTTGCCGTGAAGGCAACAAAACTGTTGAGTGAACTGGGATATAGCATTGCCATCAGATCAGGAGATGGCCAACTCGGTTGGAAGGCTTTCGCTCCCTTCAATGCCATCATTGTCACCGCCGGAGCACCGGTTTTACCTCAAAAACTATTAGATCAGTTAGGGGTCAATGGTAGAATGATCATCCCAATCGGTTCAAAAGATAAACAGCTATTGACAGTCTATCGCAAAGGTGAAAAAGGCATAGATAAGCAAATTATTGACGAATTTCAGTTTGTTCCTTTGTTGTCTAAATAAAATATACACGGAAATACACGGAAAAGACACGGAGGGAACCAAGAATTACACAAATTAAATCGAATTACACGAAAACTATAATATTACAAAAATTCGTATTAATTCGTGCAAAATTCGTGTAATTCGTGGTTAATAAAAATCCAACAGATAAGGGATGATCATGAATATAAAGCACGAAATAAGGATTTTTTTAATCGGGGCGGCGATGGGCGTGGCAAACATTATCCCCGGGGTTAGCGGTGGAACGATTGCCGTCGTTTTCGGTATTTATGAAGATTTAATGGAGGCTCTGGGAAATTTTTTAACAAATAAAGATAAAAGATGGCAATATGTGAGATTCCTTATTGTTCTCTTTACCGGGGCTTTGGTATCGATTATATCACTGGCTCGTGTGCTCAGCTGGTGTTTCGAGAATTACCCGTTACCCACTGTCTATTTCTTTCTCGGTTTGATCATCGGTAGTATTCCCGTTGTCATTAAAAGTCATCCTGATATGCAAATTTCAATACAGAGAGTAGTTGCCTTTTTGGCAGGACTCTCGGCAGTCATCATATTGGCATTAATACAGCAGGGAAGTGGCGGAGAATCTGGTGGGGCAGAAATAGTCTCTCCGGATATAAGTGATTATATTTATTTCATTTTTTCCGGGGCTATTGCTGCCTCGGCAATGATTATTCCCGGTGTCAGCGGTTCTTTTATACTCATATTATTGGGTGTATACTGGAAAGTGCTAGGGGCTTTGAGCGGCCTTACATCGACGTTATTCAATGATGGTTTTTCTGCGGAAATGGTTACAAAAATATCTGTTTTAGGTTCACTTTTTATCGGGGTAGTTGTCGGTATCCTGGTTTTTTCTAAAATTATGAGTTGGGCCCTGAAAAATCATCCCGCAGTGACGATGTATCTAATTTTAGGTCTGATCGTCGGTTCGCTCTATCAAATTTTTCCGGGATTTGAAATGAGTATCCAGGGTATTATATCTCTGCTCACTCTTGCCATTGGCATTATCATTTCTTTGAAATTCGGGGTAGAGAAGGGCAGTGAGGTATCTTGATTTATATTGTTCACTTCGTTAAATTTTATGTTTATATAATAAGTATAAAATCGGGGCGTAGCGCAGTCTGGCAGCGCGTACGGTTCGGGACCGTAAGGTCGGAGGTTCAAATCCTCTCGCCCCGACCATCTAACCAAACATTAAACAGCTACCCTTAGCTACCCTAAGAAAAATCACTTGCCATTCACAGAGCTGAAAAATGGCTCTCACGTATCACTCCTGATCCAACGCCCCGATTAACCGAACTCCTTAATTTCGATCTGAGTTTTAATCCTGATCGTGCACCAAAGACAAATCGAAAAGCCTCAGTTACCTAACTCTTACATACTTTTGACATTTTTATGACATCTCACCAAATACAATATTGTATTATTGCATAGAGTTAATGAGGTGATTATGAAAACATTTATTTTATTAGCGGTGTCCATAGCAATTCTTTCTGGGTGTGATATGTCCATGGGCTCTTTGGACCTCAAGGGTGATGGTAGCAATGTTTGCTCTAAATATTATAAAGCCATAGTTAAAATTAAGTATGAAAATGGGGAACCATGTACCACAGCGATGGCGGAATGTGAGGCATTTCTGGTTGAGGCGGATAGCAATGGTGTTCTGCGAATTTGGGAATCCTATTCATATGTTTGTGATGATAAGAAGGATATACCCGTTATCAAATCTTATTATTTTAAAATCTATGAAGAACATTTTAAGAATATAATTTGGAAAGGTGACATTAAATTGATCAGGCACGATAGATTTGGAGGTGAATGGCCTGATCCTTTTATAGAGATTGTAATACCAGACAGTCTGGCTCCCTGAGGTAGTCATGAAAACAATCATATTTATCTTATTATCCATGGTATTCATTTACGGGTGTGAGTCTCCCAATTTTCCCAAAACGTTAGATGGGGACGTTGAATGGCCCAAATATAGATTTACAAAATATCTTGCCACTATTGAAGTAAAAACTGATCAAGATAATCCTTGTACATCTGCAATGGCAATAATTGATTTTGATAAATTCTATGCGGATTCAGTTGGTATTCTGTATTTAGACTATATAACTGAAGTTATCGGAGAAAATGAGAATCCTATAACGATCGAAGTCCTTACCACCGTATATAAAGACACATCTAATTCTTCCATGTTTTGGGAGGGTGAAATTCAATTTGTAAAGAGTAATACATTTATTGGACCTTATGAGTGGCCCCATCCACAAGAAGTAGTATTCCCTGAATGATTCAGAGAAAGAGGTAATCATGAAAATAATAATAATGATCTTTGTATTCATATTTTTCCTCTCTGGGTGTGATATGTCTATGAATCTCGGGAATTGGCCTGAGAAAGAGTGGACATATTACTATGCAAAAATAAAAGTTGAAACCGAGAGCGGGGAAATGTGCAAATCTGCTGAAGTTGTAGTTGACTATGATCCTACTAAAATGCTTGGGATTACATGGCGTCCTGATACACTTGGATTCACTCACCCATATAAACGACTTGAAGGGAAAAGTTCTATAGAAACGGTTATTTGTAAGGTAAGCGTATACAAGTATGGTTTCTGGACTGCAAATTCACCCGTGTGGTCTGATAGTGTTATATTTATACGTAAAGGTAGCGTACCCTGGGGAAATCCTAATCCCTATGAAGATATTGATCCGATTATTGTTGTATTCCCCGACGAATCCTGATTTACATTGATTCATTCTCTGACCAGATTGCATTATTAGGGAGGAATTCATGAAAACAATTGCATTATTCTTAATCTCCACAGTATTCCTATTGGGGTGTGATCAACGTCCTAAAGGCTGTGAAGGTTTGACCGCATACGAAAGTGAACCTCCTTACGGGCCATCTCCCGAAGTTGTTGATACAGTGTATTATAAAGCGAAAGTAGTGGTAAAAATGGAAAGCGGTGATCCTTGCAAGAATGCAATCATCCATTTGGAGGAAGGTTGGGAAAACAATCAATATCATAACGCAATGCAATTTTATCCTGATAGCACTGACACCATCCATGTTATACTTCCAAAGAAAAGATTTAGCGGTTATCAATATTCTCTCTATCCAGACCACCTTTATATGATAACCAAAGTATATATGGATCAAGAAAATGTATATATAGTCCAGGAAGTATCAATACGGATGAATAGAAGTGATATTATGGATCTTGATACTCTTATCTATAATGTGATATTCCCTGATTCACTTTGACCCGATTAGATTCAATACATTTCCCACAAACCGTTACACTTAACTCCCTTGCAATGAATCATCTCTTAACAGATTATTAAAGCCAGGTTATATCTCTCCGTTCATTGTGGTAGCCTAAATAATCCTTGCCTTTACAATCATCACTGAGTAGTTTAATGTATCTTTCTCTAATCCTGATTTGGAGCCCTTCTGATAAATGGTCCTCAAGAGTGGTGGAAAATTGATACATATGAAAGAAATCAAAAAGTTATTGGTACAATACATCCTTCAGATCGATATATTAAATATACTATTCATATTCTGTATTAACATAGGAGGTCTAAATGAGAGAAAAGGCATTATTTGTTCAGATATTTGCCATAGTGATCTTTATGTTATGCAATAATTCCTTTCCACAAGATTCCCCTATTGGGAAAGGAAGTAAGATAATTTCCGGAAATTTTAGTTTTTCGAGTAAAGGAGGCGAACTTAACGAAAACAATGATGGAGACAGATTGTTTACAATAGAATTTGATCCTGCAGTTAATTTCTTTATAAGTCCCGGATTGGCCATTGGCGGCAAATTGCTATTTTCAAGATCATCACAAGGTGATGAAAATAGTACTACCTGGGGTATTGGGCCTGAGATTAACTATTTTTTCGGTAGTTCTAACGATCATCCCCAGGGTAAGGGTTCAACATATCCATTTATTCAAGCTGGGTATTACTACATGAGTAGTGTGCATAATGTAAGGATTTTTTATGGTGGTACTACTGACATAACTCAGATTGAAACGAAAATTCGATTTGGGGCAGGTGTCGCTCATATGATATCCAGTGCGGTGGCCATTAACATTTTGGCTGTTTATGACATAGACAGTGATAAAATTAAAGACCATGAGGAATTACCCGATAGCGGGAATCAATACGGGCTTTATGCCGGATTATTAATTTTTCTGTATTAAGTTGTTGATCTATGGTATGTGACTTTATAAGCAATAAGTCTGTATATATAAACGATTTTTAATATTTAAGGCGAAGGAGAATAAATAGCTCTTTGGGTAAAATGGCTAAACATTTTAAATGAGGTTATCAGTTTCCTTTACAGGAAAAGTCCTATCCAGCCTTACCCAGACTGATAGCTGTTTTTTATTTAGGGGGGAGGCAATAGATGTTAAAATTCCTAAGCATGTTTCTTGAATACCTATCAAAGTCAAAATTTAATTTGCCATCTCATAAATCTATTTGGACTACAGATGAAATTCAAAATGGACGATCTGAGACGGGAGCAGATATACAGTGGTTTTTTGATACGCTTGATTCAAGCCTAAAGAAAACAGGTGACGAAAATTGGCAACTCAGATATAATAAATTCCTCGTATTGAATGGTGACCTCATTCATAGGGCAAAAAGAAATTATGAAAATAGAAAAAAGTATAATGGTGAAATTATATGTAAAAATATGTCAGATCTTAATGATAAGGAAAATATACGAATTATATTGGAAAACATTAATCGTATGAAAGGTATTTCTAAGGAATTTTATGATAAAATGAATGAAATGTTAAGTGATTGGTTTACTAAAGTTTTATTGTATGAAACTCCAGAAGAAAGACTGCCTAAATCCTCACTTAAGGATAGCGAAAATACTGAAATGCAATTTTTAATCATTAACGCTAAGTATTACAGATTCATTTTGGATAATGAAGGATCTTTCACATTTAATGATGATGGTGCAGTACCAATAAAGGAAAATGTTATAGAAGAATATAATGAGTTAGTATCAAAAATGAATGAATCATTAAAAAAACATAAAAAGCATAGATTATTTAATTAAGAAATAAAAACGCCTATCCAGCCTTACCCAGACTGATAGCCGTTTTCCACTTTGTGAGGAGTTGAAATGAATGCTATATCTATCATTTTAATATTCTCCTTATGTTATTCTTGGTTTGGTTGTTATGCTACAAAAAAGTAAAGTGATCTGGCAAAGAAATGAATTGCATGATATACTCAATAAACAAGAAAAGATAAATCTAATGAAAATGGATTCGACTGAATTTTTTTTAATTCAAAAACTTATAAAGTAATTAATGATACATTAAGGGGAAATGGTCAAAAAGTTATAAATGGTCAGAAGAAAAGTCCTGAGTCATTTAAAATTCCTGTGAATGACATATTACAAGTTGAAATTGAATATCAGGAAGAACGCACTAGTTTATGTTGGTTTCTTCAAAGATAGTGAACGGACGGCTCCGGTACAAACAGTGCCCCAGACACCTACAGCGGACGAAAAACCTTCAAACCCCTACTTATCAAAATATGCCGGTGAATATATAATTAAGGTTTTGGGTATATCTATACGGAACATAGCAGAAGTATATATATTGCATGAAAATGGTAGTGCAAAATGGATGTTGTTGGAAGATCATGGTCTTGGTGGTGTTAAAAAAGTATCTGAAAAAACAGGAACGTGGGCAGCCGAAAAGAAAACGTATGGCAAACACACCCCATAAAAATAAATTATTTTACCCCGGACAGTACTTCGGCTATATTAAAGGCATGATCCAGCATGCGACGGTATGAGTTCAATAGATCCATATATACTAAACTCATCATCGGACTGACCTGTTCAGTTGCCAGGCGAGCCAGATGTTTTGACCTGAAATTCTTAATTTTACGACGTATAGCCGAGCTTTCCGTCATCGCCTTGCTAAGGATAAGTTGATTCTGACCTCTGACTGCTTCGTAAATAATATCGAGATATTCTGTGAGTAGATCATGCAATGCAGTAATTTCTTTACGCCCCTGTTTGCTTAAATCCACATTATGTTTTTTCATTCGGTTTAAAATTTTAAGTGCATTAACCACATAATCACTCAGAGATTCATATTCATCAGCCAGACGTAATTGTTTTCTCGCCTCATCAGTTATGTTCTGCGGGACGGTACCTTTCATCAATTTACTGATAAATTCGACAACTTCTTTCTGGATTATATCAAGAATCTGCTCACGATGAAAAATCTGTTTTTCAATCGACTCTTTATTATTGGTTTGGAGTAAGAATGTTCTTAACCAACCAAACATTTTTTGTACACTCCTTGCCATCTTGATAATCTCATCGTAGGATTGCTGTATAGCAATGAGAGGTGTTTCAATCATCCGGACATCCAGATAGGTGAGATGGTCCTTTTCCTCCTGAATTTTAGCGGGAACCAAAAAAGTGACAAAGCGACTAAGGGGTTCAACAAACCAGATAAACAGGCTAACAATCAGAACGTTGAATCCACTATGGGCAAAAGCGATTCTGCTGGATATACCAATACTATCTGAAAGAATAAAATTCAAAAAATTCAGATAGTGATAAAAAAATGGCACTAGAATTAAAACTCCAAAAACTTTTATTGAAATGTGAGAAAAAGCTGATCGTTTGGCATTGGACGAGGCACCGAGAGAGGCCAGATAAGCGGTTATGGTTGTCCCAATATTTTCACCTAAAACCAACGCAATGGCTGTATCGAAACCTATAATACCGGTTTTTGCCAGGGTAATCGTTATCGCCACAGTCGCTGACGAAGACTGGATAATAGCAGTGACTAATGCTCCAACCCCAATACATTTGATCAGACTAAAATAATCATTGGGAACAAATTGGGACATAAGCCCAAGTATTTCTTCGTTGTCCCTCAGCGGCAGCAAACCTTCTTTCATGATTTCCAGTCCAAAAAACACCATTCCCAGACCAACAAACAGCAATGCGGAATAACGCACACGATCATATTTTGCAAACAGATAAAAAAAGGCAGAAACACCTAAGATCGGCAGTCCATAATCGGCTATTTTCAAAGCGATCAGCCAGGCGGTTATTGTTGTACCGATGTCCGCACCCATAATGACACCGATGCTTTGTCTCAGCGTCATAAGACCGGCATTTACCATTCCAACAACCATTACCGTTGTAATCGAGCTCGATTGAATCAAACTGGTGATTGTTGCCCCCACCCCACAGGCGACAAAACGGTTATCGGTGACCGTATTGATCAGTTTTCGGAGCCTATCACCGGCAATTGCCTGCATGCCCTCAGACATATTTTTCATACCGAGCAGAAACAATCCGAGCCCACCAACAATGGCAACAATGAGTGAAACAATTTCAACAAAAGTCAATTTGCTAGATTTCCTCTTATCAGATCGATCAGGATTATACGGGTTAAAATAAATATACGATAATTGGACATATTAATACAATAACATCAGGAGATGTTTTATGTAATAAATACGTATATATTAATCGTATGCATGAAACTGTAGAGTCAAATCGTAAGAATGATTTTATTTTGCGAAACATTTCATATGGGATTTATTGCTTCAGATTAGAGATTTAGAAAGGGAAGGGTGGTTGACAAGAGATTGTGTCGCCATTTTGAGTAAGAGTAGTATTGATCTAATCATTACAGGTTTGTAAATTATATGATTATATAATTAACGGTAGCTATTGTGTAGCATGTAACTTGTTTAAAATCAATATATAAAGTACGGTTCGGGATCGTAATGTCGTCCCGCCGTTTATTGGCGGGGAAATCCTCTCGCCCCGACCATCTTTTCTTGAATGTCTCCAGGAGCTGCAATTCCATGAGTTTTCCCTTTAAAAAAATAGAACTAAAATGGAAAAAATATTGGGAAGAGACCAATAAATACAGGGTAAATCTTAATAATTCAAAAAATAAGTGTTACTGCCTGGTTATGTTTCCATATCCTTCGTCTGATAAATTGCACCTGGGGCATTGGTTTAACTATGCGCCTGCAGATACCTGGTCACGATTCAAGAGGCTAAACGGTTATAACGTCTTTCAACCAATGGGTTTTGATTCCTTTGGTCTGCCTGCTGAAAACTACGCCATAAAAACCGGCGTTCATCCACAGGAAACAACAAATGAGAACGTTGATTTTATTCGTGGTCAGTTGAAGGAAATCGGGGCGATGTATGACTGGCAACATGAGGTGAACACAAGTACACCGGATTATTATAAGTGGACACAGTGGTTATTTCTCCAGTTTTATAAACATAAACTTGCCTACAGAGAAGAGGCAGCCGTGAACTGGTGTCCAAGTTGCCAGACTGTTCTTGCCAATGAGCAGGTTATTAATGGTTTATGCGAGAGATGCGACTCAACAGTTAGTAAAAAACAACTAACGCAGTGGTTTTTAAAAATCACTGATTATGCTGACAGATTACTGGAGGGTTTGGAACAAATTGACTGGCCTGAAAAGACAAAACTCATGCAGAAAAACTGGATTGGTAAAAGTTATGGTGCAGATATAGAGTTTCAGATTGACTCCTCCGATAATGTGTCAATAACAGTCTTTACAACACGACCTGATACGCTTTTTGGAGCCACCTATGTGGTTTTGGCACCGGAACATCCTCTTGTGGAGAAAATAACCCATCCTGATTACAAGGAGTCAGTCGATAGCTATGTTGCAGAAACAGCCAAAATCAGTGAAATTGACCGTACATCGACGGTCAGGGAGAAAACAGGTGTATTTACCGGTACTTATGCGATAAACCCTGTCAATGATAAAAAAGTACCTGTCTGGATTGCTGATTATGTTCTGCTTACATATGGTACCGGAGCAATTATGGCTGTGCCGGGACACGATGAGCGTGATTTTGAGTTTGCAAAGCAATTCAATCTCGATATTATTAAGGTAATACTTGAGCCCGGTAGGAATGCAAACGATCCCCTCGATACAGCATATGTCGGTGAAGGCAAGATGGTAAATTCAGGCAAGTATGAGGGTTTAGACTCTCAGGTTGGAGTTGATAAAATTACAGAGGATCTTGCCCACAAAAACATAGGCCAAAAAGCCGTCAAATATAAGTTAAGGGATTGGCTGATATCCAGACAACGCTATTGGGGTGCACCCATTCCCATGATTTACTGTGATTCGTGTGGTGAAGTTCCGGTTCCGGAGGAGGAATTACCGGTATTGTTGCCGTATGATGTAGATTTCAAGCCAAAGGGAAAACCTCCTTTGGCAACATCTGAGGCGTTTTATCACACAATATGTCCTAAATGCGGTGAAAAAGCCCGGCGTGAAGTTGATACAATGGATACATTCGTTGACTCATCCTGGTATTTTCTTCGATACACTGGGGCAAATCTGCAAGATAAATCCTGGGAGAAAGAGACAGTTAAAAAATGGCTTCCCGTTGATCAATACATTGGTGGTGTTGATCATGCAACCATGCATCTTTTATATGCCCGATTTTTTGTCATGGCTTTGTATGATATGGATCTGGTGCCTTTCGAAGAACCTTTCAAAAATCTGGTTCATCAGGGCATCATTAAAGGTCCTGATGGTATGCGCATGTCCAAGTCACGTGGTAACGTGGTCAATCCTGAGGAATATCTGGAGAAATACGGTAGTGACGTCTTTCGCTCTTATTTGATGTTTGGTTTTGATTTTCAGGCTGGTGGTCCCTGGGATGACTCGGGAATTGCTGCCATTGATAAGTTTTTTAACAGGATTTGGCGATTTATCGAAGACAATATTGAGCAAATTCAGGCGGACACTAATGGAGTTATACAATCGGAAGCAGAGGAAAAACTTCTGCAGGTGATGCACCGTTCAATTAAGGGTGTAACGCTTGATACAGAGAGATTTCATTTTAATACGGCGATCAGTCGCATTATGGAATTGGTCAACGAGTTATACCATTATACGGGTGATCGGGCCAGGGAAGCGTATAATTGTCTTTTGTTAAAAAGTGTTACTCAAAACCTCATTATATTGCTATCCCCGTTTGCACCACATTTATCTGAAGAGTTGTGGGAAAAAATAGGAGAAGAACCGTCGGTTTTTGACCAGAACTGGCCGGTTTATGATGAAAAGTATCTGGTACAGAACGAAATTGACTGGGTTATTCAAATTAATGGTAAAATTAGGGAACGGGCAAGCGGGCCTATTGATATCAATGGAGAGGTTGCGGAAAAGTTCGCTCTTGAAGCCGGACGTATCCCGGATCTGGTCAAAGGGAAACAAATACGTAAAATTATTGTCGTCCCAAAAAAACTTATTAATATTGTAGTTTCGTGATTTCTCTTCTAAACACTCTGGAATCTGTACCGACTTCCGATTGGTATATTTCTCTTTTTGCAATTCTCATAATTGCATTATTATTGATTTTAGTTGAATTTTCTCTCAAATATTTTAATTTTCCCGGCATCTATACGCGTAAATTCGTCCACATTTTCACAGGTTTGCTAATCTGCTTCGTCGCTTTATTTCTCCAGTCAAATCTACCAATCATTCTATTCGCATTTACCTATATTTTTATTGATCTTTGGGCACTTAAAAAGGGTAAATTCAAAAGTATCCATCCTGATAAACGATCGTATGGAACGATTTTTTATGCAATTTCTGTACTTGTTTTAGCAATCTTGTTCTGGGGAGAAAACAAGCCACTGTTTATCATAACGAACTTAATTATGGTAATTCCTGATGCTATGGCTGCGTTACTTGGAGAGCAATATGCCAGACAGTACTTTATACCGCTCAGCGAGAAAAAGTCGGCCATTGGTGCGATGACGATGTTTTTTCTTAGTTTCATAATAGTATTTGTATCACTGGAGTACTTTTACGACAAACCAATAAGCGAACACGTCATCATTGCCTTGGTGTTAAGCGCTATTGCGACAGTGGCGGAGCTTATTTCATATCGCGGATCCGATAATTTGAGTGTTCCACTTTTAAGTGGTCTATATCTTTACACATTAATTCTACCGGAATATATCAACATATTCAACATGATTGTTGTTGGAACGATCCTGGCTGCACTGGTTGCAGTAGGAAGTTGGAAAATAAAGTTTCTTGATCCGGGAGGGGCAGCTCTGGCATTTCTTATGGGCAGTATCATATTCGGATTTGGTGGTTGGTCATTTACTTTTCCTATTCTTGGTTTTTTTATTTTATCGAGCCTGCTTTCAAAGCTAGGGAAGGCGAAAAAAAGACAAATTGAAGCGAGTTACCAAAAAAGTGGTGTAAGGGATTTTCAGCAGGCATTGGCCAATGGGGGAGTAGCGATGATCATTGTCCTGATTTTCTTTTTTTCAGGAAATGAGTCTCTTTATGCAATTTATCTCGTTTCGATTGCAGCCGCCACGGCAGATACGTGGGGAACAGAGTTAGGTATATTTTCAAGATCGAGACCGGTCTTAATTACAAATTTTAAGTCTGTTAATCCAGGCACTTCAGGTGGCATAACTTTACTGGGAAGTTTATCTGCTGTTGCCGGCAGCATGATTATAATTTCAATTGGCAGCATTTTTTATAAATATTCTTTTATACAATTCATATTTCTTATTTTGTTAGGATTTTCAGGCAGTATAGTCGACAGTATTTTGGGGGCGACAATTCAGGGACAATACATCTGCAAGTCATGTGGAAAGAGAACGGAGAGTAAAACGCATTGCAATAAGGAAGCAAAGCTTATCCAGGGATACCGTTCGCTGGATAACGACTTTGTGAATATATTCTCTATAAGTTTCGCATCTATATTATCATATTTGATTTTATATTAGGATTTTATCATGTGGTATGCTGTCACGGCGAAGCCGGTGAAATTAAAAAGACGTGAAAAAAGCAAGGAATTTTTCCGTGGCGAGATCGAAGTTATCGTCAACGCAGATTCATTTGATGATCTTGAAAAGAAGTTGAGAAGAACATTTGAAAAATATCCGGATGAAATGACTAAGTATTTGCACGCAGGTATAAAGTTTGTTGAAGCGGACAACATCATTCAGGCAAAGCGAAAGTCGAAAGACGTTTCAATTTATTTTGACCACACAGGGCAGTATAAACTATTTTAATTCAATCAGTTAAGCCCCAAATGTAATATTGAAAGCACTCAAGCAGATCCCCAAATTCGACATTAATTAATGTTATATAATATATATTATGTAAACTTATATATTTGAATATATTCGATGTAAAATATGCATTAATAACAATTTATGTTCTTGTATGATCTGCGCTCTCCCCTTTTTACTTGATTTAGCCCGTTGTCTGACAAAGTGGCGTATCTATATATCATTTGTTATATCTTCTATAATTTCATAAATTTCAAGGAAGTATTAGTTAAATTTAATACGCTTAGAGTTCCATTCGTTTTGCGAGTTTATATGTTTTATTCTGTAATAGTGTTCTCACTGTGCTCAGCGGTTTATAGAATTGGAGGTTTCAATGGATAAAGATTTAATGGTAAGTGAATACCTGAAGATATATTTTTCTTGTCACCCGGAAGAACTGCCAAAGGACCCACAAAAAGCCTTTGAACTGATGAGTAAATTGCATAAAAAGTATAAAAATATCTTTATTGATGATATGAAGTCTAAAAGCGGGAAATTTGTAGATAAATTTATGGATGATGATAAGGATACCTATTATTAAAATAAAATGAACCTGGCTTGCCAGGTTCATTTTATTCTGTTATTTCTTAACCGTGAAGGGCCTGCCTTTGATCTTTTGATACAGTTCCTCACGATAAATTTCAATCGATTTTGGTGCTTCAATACCAATTTTTACCTGATGCCCCTCAATATCTACGATCAAAATCTTTATGCTCTCCCCTATCGTAATCGATTCCCCCAACTTCCTTGTTAGTACCAGCATGGGTCACTCCTTTTCTTAGGTATTAAATCTTACCCCAAATCGGTTTTCTTTTATCTAAAAATGATTTAAGACCCTCTTTAAAATCATCTGTCTGTCTCGATTTCGCATTCATTTGACATGCATGATCGAGTTTTTTCTGAATAGTATCTCCCATTAAATCCAGCAGTAAACTTTTTGTCTGCTTTATCGCATGTGGAGAATTTTTTCGAATTTTTGAAAAAAATTCATCCGAAGCCAATTGTAATTTTCCTTTATCAACAATATTGTGTATTAAGCCAATTTTAAAAGCCTCATCAGCGCCGATCAAATCACCTGTGTATAAAAGATGCCTCGCTTGTCCCAACCCAATTGTCTGTATCAAAAATATGGATACTATGGAAGCAACGAATCCAATTTTTACCTCAGGATATCCAAATATAGCATTTTTTGAGGCGATTGCAATATCTAATACGGTAATTAGGCCGCAGCCACCGGCGACTGCAGGACCATTTATCAGAGCAACCGTCGGCTTGGGAAAAGTATAAATATTCCAATACATCTCCTTGAGATTTTGTGAATCTTTGAGGTTCTCTTCATACGATTTGGATTCCAGATTTTGTAAATAAGAAAGATCTGCGCCGGCACAAAATGACTCGCCGGAACCAGTAAGAGAAACGCCAATGATATTTTTAACGTTCTTATACTTAATAAAAACAGAGTTTAACTCATCAACCATTTGTTCATTCAGTGCGTTCCTTTTTTCCGGTCTGTTCAGGGTAATGCACAGTACATCTTTATCTATCGTACAAATTAATGTTTGATACTCTGAACTTCTCATGTCTGAATAATCCCGGGATTAAATTTTTGAATATCCGGATTGCTACAGACGACACCTAAAGATTCGATTAAAACTTGGCGTGTGTCTTTGGGAAAGATAATTCCATCGATCCAGAGCCGTGCTGCCCCATATCTTGGATCCGTCTGATGATCATAGGTGGCTTTAATGTTCTCAAATAATTCTTTTCTTTCATTTTCGGAGAGTTTTTTCCCTCCTCGTTCCAACTGTTTGATACGAATATCCACCAGTGTATTTGCTGCCTGAGATCCCCCCATCACTGCATATCGCGCAGTAGGCCAGGCAAAAATCATTCGCGGCTCATAGGCTTTTCCGCACATAGCGTAGTGCCCAGCTCCGAATGTACCGCCAATAATGAGAGATATCTTTGGTATGGTTGAATTTGAGACGGCATTCACCATTTTTGCCCCTTCGCGAATAATACCACTCTGTTCAGCGTCTCTTCCTACCATAAATCCATTGACATCGTGCATAAAAATAAGGGGAATCGTATTTTGATTACAGTCCATGATGAACCTCGAAGCCTTAGCTGCGCTCTCACTGTAAATTACACCACCAAATTCAGGAGGTTTCCCCTTTTCTATATAATGCTTCTTCTGATTTGCGACAATCCCCACAGAAAAACCTCCGATACGGGCATAACCGCAAACAATGGTCCTTCCATAGTCTTTTTTATACTCCACAAATTCGCTTTTATCGATAAGACGGGCGATTATTTCACGGATGTCATACTCTTTCATGGGATCTGCCGGCATTATTTTTTCTAATTCTTCCTTTTTATAGATCGGTTCTACGGATTCGATTTTGTCGAAGATCATGGGATCAGGATGCCCGATATGTGAAACAAGGTCTCTTATTCTGTTTATCGCCTCCTTATCATCTTTAGCCATAAAATCTACAGTTCCACTCATCTCAGAATGCATTTTTGCACCACCTAATTCCTCCGCATCCACGATCTGCCCGATTGCGGCCTTTACGAGGGCTGGACCCGCTAAAAATAACCCGCTGCCTTCAGTCATAATTAACGAATCACACATAACAGGTAAATAGGCACCGCCGGCTACACACATGCCCATGATTGCAGTGATTTGAGGAATTCCGCGGGAGGACATAACCGCATTAAGATAGAACACCCGGCCAAAATCATCCGTATCAGGAAAAACATCTTCCTGTAAAGGCAAAAAAATCCCTGAAGAATCCACAAGATATACCGTAGGAATTTTATTTTCATAGGCAATTTTTTGTGCACGAATCACTTTTTTTGAAGTCATTGGGAAAAAGGAACCTGCTTTAACCGTTGCATCATTTGCAATAATCATGCATTTTCTGCCAGAAACCGTCCCTAATCCGGTAATCACTCCCCCGCCCGGACAACCTCCCCATTCTTCATACATCTCATAGGCCACAAAAAGGCCCAGTTCAAAAAATTTTGTCTCTTTGTCAATTAATAAATTGAGTCTTTCTCGGGCTGTAAGACGACCTTTTTGATGTTGTTTTTCAATATTGGATAATCCACCCCCTAATTTTATTTCGGTAGATATCGTTGTATATTCTTGAGATATATTCTGCCAATATTCCTCATTTTGAGAAGTAAGAACATTGTTCAAATCGTATGTGGATATAATTTTATTACCTTTGTATTCAATAAAGGACACGAATTTATCTCCTATAAATTGATAACTACCGGATTAAATGAAGGTTTGAGTTAAATACACTACCAATGAGGACGTTTTGTGCACCGGCCATCTTAATACTTTTCGCTAATGGTATGGCCAGATTTTCGATATATATGTTTTCAACTTTATTGATAAAAAATGTGGAGGAAATTGGCTTTTTAGATAGTTTATTAAAAATCGGATGTGCTATAATCCATTCGCCGATATCTATTGGTACAATTAATTTCTTTTTTTTCCAGAATTGGTCCTGATAGGCTATCCAATTGGAATTTTTTTGTTGATTCAGGGCATCAGCACCGACGATATTAATATAGCGATGCGTATTCTGAAAAACAGAGATTGAAATCCGATTATATCCGCTGATTGATCTCCCCTTTGCTGAATCGGCTTCCATGAATATGTGATCCGATGGTAAACTATCTATTATTTTTTTTATCTCGGTAATATTAAAATTACCGATTATACCATTATTTATTCTTTTCCCGATATATATTATTTTTGATGATTTTAAGCCGGATTGAATCTTTTTCTTGATCCCAGAAATGGTAGAGGATATTACGGTTTTTGCGTCTAAAGGGGCGATAAAAGGAAATAAGGAAAGAATGACAACACGTTTGCCTATACTCTGGCAATCTTGTGACAATCGATGCATCAGTGTCGATTTACCACCGCCACCGATAAAGGCAACTATTTTATCCTGTTCAGATATGAAATTTCGATAGAATGAATCCTGCATTTTATGCCTGCGGCATTAGTGGTATACCAAAACTTTTGAGGGTATCATCGAAGGAGAAAATAATGTTTATTTTTTTCTTTTTAACCTCTTCAAAAATTAAGCAATGGCGAATTTCTATTTGCGTGTCTTTTATAGAAAAAAATTGTTTAAGAGCACTGCGGTGAATTCGGCGTGTCAGCCATGACACGTTCAAATTTGTCGATAAAACAGACTGATCAATCAATTTAGAAAAATCAATAGCAACACTCAATCCACAATTTTGCTTTATTTTAAAAATCGCAGAGGAAATTTCTGTAATATTCGTATATAATCGTGTTCTTGAATCAAGAATCTGTTGAAAGTATTCTTTTGCGACCTCATGGTGCTCATGCTCCCTTTGAAGAAGCGCATACCATCCTGTAGAATCAATAAAAACCTTTATTACTCTCACTCTCGATCCCTAGATTCTGAAAGATGCAGTATTTTTACCAACGGATTTTTATGTATTGTAACCTCAAACTTTTTGCTTCGTATTTTTTTTAATAAGATCTCGATCTTATCTCCTTCAGAAAGTTTTAACCGATCCCTTATTTCTTCCGGTATACTAAGTTTGCCGTCGTTTTCAACTTCAGCGATAAATGTCCCTGTTTTCATTATATCAATCCTCTAAATACCATTTTACAAACTCGTTAGTGTCAAATACACCATCTTCACAAATAATTTTTGAGACATATTGGAATGTTATCGCTTCAAAATACAGATTCATCACAGACAGATTTTTATGTTTTCCATTGTAGATTTCACCTGGATCCTGAGGATAAAAACGAAGTGATCGGTCAATTTCTTTGAGAATTTTATCTGTTTCAGCGGCAACATAAAAGGGTATCTGATAGGTTTTTGAGGCAATAGCAAGAGGAAGCGTACCGGTTTTATTTACAAATCCACTTTCATAAATTCGATCAGCACCGGAAATTACCATGTTCACTTCACCTAAAATCTGCCCCATCATTGCATCGGTAGCCAAGACACTGGGGATTCCCTTTTTTGCCAGTTCAGAGGCTAAGGCATGCCCTTCGTTATGTGGCCGACTCTCAAGACAATATACGGTGAATTTCCGTTTTAACAGATGAGCAGCAGAAAATATCTCTTTTATCAGTGAACTCGAGCTAATTGTAAGAATTTTACTATGATTGAAGATTAGTTTGGCACCAATATTACCAATTTTCTTCTTCTTTGTTTCCGAGGTCTTTATGATCTCTTTAATTTTAGCCAGGCTGTTGTTTTTTATATCTTCTGGTGATTTTTGAGATTTCAGCAAACGTTTCATGTGGTAAATAACTGTTGAAATCTTGCGACGAATGTTTACCATGTTTGGTTGAGATTTAATAATTTCTTTTCCAAGGGCATTGCACTCTTCAACCAACTTTTCAGCATTTTTTGTTTTGCAATTTTTCATGAAATCCAGAAGCACTAATAGAGCATTTTGGCTTATTTCAAAAGATCCAGAGAATGAGTCGTCTTTGACGTCTTTAATGGTAACACTCAAATTTCACCTCCCTGCTTATCCACACACTCAATTATCCAGTCAATATAGGCAGAAGACCCTGTTTCCAATTTTGTAGCGATTATTTCCGGAACCGAATAGCTATGAACCATCTTTATTTCTTTCTCAAGCTGCTCATATTTCTTTTGCGTTGTTTTAATCAACAAAAGAGACTCATTCGATTCTTCGACCCCACCCTTCCAGCAGAACACAGAACTGACACCCTGCACAATATTGCAACAGGCAGCAAGCTTCTTATCAATTAAAATTCGAGCAATCGATCTTGCTTCCTCTTTATTCGCAACGGTACAATAAACTAAATATATTGATTCCTTCATAACTTATAACCCAGACAGCGTCAACACGACAGCCAGTCATTTAACAATAAAGTACAAAATACAATGCATTGTTTATACTACACATTTGACTAATTCAAATCAAGAACAAAGTAAAGCATAGGAACAATTCAGGGAAATCTATAGCTTCACTATAAATATAGCATAATATCTAAACTAATGGATGAAATCATCTATAAAATATTTGTGAATTTCTGTATTGTCGGTTAATTCAGGATGAAAGGTAGCAGCCAAAATATTCTGCTGTGAAACTAGAACAATGTCATCCTTGTGACGCGCCAGAACTTTAACATTCTGTCCGATTTGAATAATTTTTGGAGCGCGAATAAATACACCCGGATATTTGCTGGCTTTGCCATTTATATTCAGATCGATATCATCGACAAAGGACTCCCTTTGTCGGCCGTATGCATTCCTGAAGACTTTAATATCAATCAGGCCAAGTGGTTTATACGGCAAGGGTTTTGCTTCTTTTGATAGAATAATGAGCCCCGCGCAGGTACCGAGGATGGGTTTATTTTTAGCATATTCTTTAATACTTTTTTCAAGTTTAAATTCTTGAAAAAGTTTTAGAAATGTTGTGGACTCCCCTCCTGGGATTACCAGCCCATCCGTCTGCTTTAACTCGCCCTCAGTTCTTACCTGTAAGACTTTCACCTTTAACTTACCAAGGATATTACCGTGTCTCTCAAAATCTCCTTGAATGGCGAGTATTCCTATTTTTTTCACTTACCAGCCGCGTGTTTGGATCAGTTCGTCTTCCGGTAAACGAGCGACATCAATACCTGGCATGGCATCACCGAGTCCTTCACTTGCTTTGGCAACCTCATCAGGATTATTAAAATGTGTTGTTGCAATAACAATAGCCCGTGCGCGTGCTGCGGGATCTTCGGATTTGAAGATTCCGGAACCGACAAATACAGATTCTGCGCCCAATTGCATCATAAGAGATGCGTCTGCTGGTGTGGCAATGCCTCCTGCTGCAAAATTAGGAACAGGTAATTTACCATTTTCTTTTACGTATTGAACGATTGTGACAGGACTTCCAATGTTTTTAGCATACGTTACCAGTTCACTATTATCGAGTGATTGTATATGCTTGATCTCCCGTTGTACCATTCTCATATGTCTTACAGCCTCCACGATATCGCCTGAACCGGCTTCTCCCTTCGTCCGAATCAATGCTGCTCCTTCCGCAATTCTACGTAACGCTTCTCCTATCTCGCGACAGCCGCATACAAATGGAATTTTAAAATCATGTTTCCAAATATGATTCTCTTCATCTGCAGGGGTCAATACTTCACTCTCATCTATAAAATCAATTGCAAGGCTTTCAAGAACCTGAGCTTCAGCAAAGTGTCCTATCCGACATTTAGCCATGACTGGTATAGAAACCATCTTTTGTATTTCTTTGATCATTTTTGGGTTAGACATACGTGCGACGCCACCGTCTGCTCTTATATCAGCTGGAATGCGTTCGAGGGCCATTACAGCTACTGCTCCGGCATCTTCTGCAATTTTTGCCTGTTCAGGGTTGGTAACATCCATTATTACGCCGCCCTTAAGCATTTCTGCCAGACCAACTTTTAAAAGAAAATCCTTTTCTAACATCTAAATATCTCCTGTTTCATTTAGCATGATAATTTAGCATGCAACCGAAATAAAGTCAATCAGACAAGTTCCTTTATAATTCTCTTAGATATGACATCTAGTGTTTTTGGTACTAATTTTATAAATCCATGAATTAGCAGACTACTGATTTTTGTGTATGCAAGTGGTCCTGCAAAGAACAGATTTTCAATCGATGCGGACTCGCCGGTTTTTTTGATATGAGGAAATTTAGTTTTCTCATCGACTTTAAATGATAAATTAGTTAGCGCTGAGAGATCAGCGTGGTATCCTGTTGCGCAGATGATATGATGTGCATCGATTATTTTATTATCGAGATATAGAGAATTGCCCTCTACTTTTTTTATCTTAGCATTTGGAATATGACGGATAATCTGCATTTGGATCAGCTCAAGTAAATAGCTCTCGGATATACCCCTGATATTACACAAATTCTTGGTTTTGCTAAAGAATTTTAATTCATTTTGACTTAAAAGATATACCTGCGCATGCCCGGCCAACACGATGGCGGTTTCAGCTGCACTGTTACCACTGCCGATTATAACAACTCGTTTATTTTGATAAGGCTTATGGGATTTAAACTGATGTGAGTGCATGACAACTGGATTATTTCTCAAACCCGGAATATTTGGTATATATGGATTGCCGAAGAATCCACTTGCTACAAGTACAATCTTAGAATTGAATATCCCTTTATTGGAACTGATTTGAAAGGAGTCACCGTATTTATCGATAGAATTAACTTGTGTATTCGTTGATACATTTAAGTTATAGTGATCTGAAAATTTAATAAGATAATCTGTAAATTCATGTGCAAAGCAAAATGGACGGTGTACATCAAATTTCCATATTGGAAATTCATCAGAAATACTGGTCCAATCTCGTTGCGGCAGACATGGAGATAGCAGAGGCATATCTTGTCGTATATCTCTCCACGATTGTGCGACTTCGCCACGATCGAGAATTAGGTAATCAATGTCAGCTTTTTTTGCTTCCATCCCGGCTCTCAATCCGGCCGGTCCACTTCCAATTATTAGGAGCTCTTTTTCCATTTAATTCGGTTTCCTAGATAAAAACATATTTTGTTTCCAGGTAGTCCATCACTATATGTACGATATCAAGACC
>Ga0209536_100001265_pt1 | contig 41875 bp, 31 predicted proteins | sample DeeMarSeWOR28_12_FD_187461 | JGI IMG/M metagenome (GOLD analysis project Ga0209536, IMG submission 187461) | Marine sediment microbial communities from White Oak River estuary, North Carolina - WOR-2-8_12 (SPAdes) (version 2) | ecosystem: Environmental > Aquatic > Marine > Intertidal zone >...
AGCGGTCATTGGCGGCGGGCCGGCGGAACCAGACAGCGTTGAATGCATCTCTCGCTACTTCCGCTTCCCGATCGGCACAAAGTCGCGCTTGTCGGCGCCCTGGTAAATCTGCCGCGGGCGGGCGATCTTCTGCTCCTTGTCCTCGAGCATCTCCTGCCACTGCGCCAGCCAGCCGGCCGTGCGACCGATTGCAAACAAGACAGTAAACGCCTCAGTCGGGAACTTCATGGCCTGGTAGATGATCCCCGAGTAGAAGTCGACGTTCGGGTAGAGCTTGCGCTCGACGAAGAACTCGTCTTCGAGAGCAACCTTCTCGAGCGCGATGGCGATCTCCAAAAGAGGATTCCGGCCGGTCACCTCGAAGACCTTCTCGGCCGTCTCCTTGATGATCTTGGCGCGTGGGTCGTAGTTCTTGTAGACCCTGTGGCCGAATCCCATCAGGAGAGCTTCTCGATTCTTCACCCGCTTGACGAAATCGCCCACCTTGTCGGCTGACCCGATCTCCGCAAGCATGCGGAGGACCTGCTCGTTGGCTCCTCCGTGCAGCGGGCCGTAGAGGGCTGCAGCCGCTCCCGCCATGGCGACGAAGGGATCGGCATGGGAGCTTCCGATGCCGCGCATCGCGCTCGCGCTGCAGTTCTGCTCGTGATCGGCATGGAGAATGAAGAGGACATCCAGCGCCCGTTCCAGGACCGGATTGACCTTGTACTTGTCCTCGGTCATCTTGTAGAGCATGTTGAGGAAGTTCCCGGCGTAGCTGAGATCGTTGTCCGGATAGACGTACGGCAATCCCAGATTGTGGCGGTAGGTGTAGGCGGCGATGGTTGCCACCTTTCCGAGAAGCCGGTACATCTGGAGCTTGCGTGATTCGGGATCCTGGATGTTCCGGGCATCCGGGTAGAAGGTGGAGAGAGCGCCGATCGTGCTGACGAGCATGCCCATCGGGTGCGCGTCATACCGGAAACCTTCCATGAACCGCTTGATGTTTTCGTGTAACATCGTGTGGTGCATGATGTTGAAGGTCCAATCATTCAGCTGCGATTGGGTCGGAAGCTCTCCGTGGATAATTAAGTAGGCGACCTCCAGAAACGAGCTCTTCTCGGCGATCTGGTCAATGGGGTAGCCTCGGTAGCGCAGGATACCCTTTGCGCCGTCGATCAGGGTGATCTCGCTTCGGCATGATGCCGTGTTCATAAATGCGGGATCGTATGCCATCAGGCCGAAGTCGTCGTCGGAGACTTTGATCTGCCGCAGATCCATGGCGCGAATAGTGCCGTCGGTGATCTCGGCCGTGTACTCCTTCCCGGTCCGGCTGTCGACTATCTTGAGATGATCCTTTCCTGCCATAGGTTCCTCCTCGGATCTGTAGTGTGTAGATGGGTGTATGCTGTTCACTCGCGTGCTTTCTTCCTGCCGGAGGGGCCCGGTGCATCAGAGCCGAGCCGTGCAGGATCAGCACTCAAAGAAAAGCACATGGATTGAAGAAGTGTGGTAAGAACAGTCGTGGCGTGACCCGTCAGCGGGCTCTGAGATACCCCGCGGTTATCTCATAGTCGTCCTTGCTGTCGTCTGCAGCTGCGAGAAACTGGGCTGGTGTTCAGCGGATGCAGGATCGTCCGACCTTCTCCAGGGCGTGATGGGGGGGTGATGGTGTGGCTTGAGAGGTGAATGGAGGGGATGGGGCTGTTCCTGCCTGGAAGGCGCCGGTGGTGTATCGGTATGACGCCATCAGAGGAGAAGAGCCTTCTGATGGCGGAAACCTGTGCCCTTCGTGGTGCACAGGTCGCGTGAACCCTATGCGGTGGTCGTGACATGGTACGTGCCTTACGAACCTCTATGCCTTCGCGGCTCGCACGATGAGATCAGCAAGTCAATGTACGGCAACCAGTAGTGTCAGGCCGCAGCAGCCGGTCGAGTCGCGGCGGCCTGGCTGGGGGATGAATCCTGCGATATGGTGCAGAGGACAACTGGCCAGCGTTCAATCGCCTGCAATGCGTACCGACGCATTGCGCTCAGCTGCTTCTATTGCCTCATTCAGTGAGATATCCTTGGTCATCACGGCGATGCTTCTCCGACAGGAATCGCCGCTACCGAGGCCGGAATCGGAGACTCAACTGCTGGCCTCTGCCCGAATTTACACACCCCGTGCGTGAAACGCAAGAGTTTTGAGGCGAACCTGCGGAAAATCGTCCCCCGTCCCTCCGATTTTTGTGCCGCCGATCTGAACCGCTTCGGCTCTTGAGCGGAGGAGGAGCCGCGAGGGAGAGCTGCCCAGGCTCCGCGGAGATCCCTTCCCGCGCCGGTGCCGGCGGGGGGGGAGCCCCTGCGGGTGAGATAGGTTCTTTGATCGAGCGTCCCAGGGTGAACGGGACGCCGTGTGGCGCTTCTGTTCTGTTGCTATTCCTGAGGTGCGTCTCTATATTTCATCGTGCCGGATCTTCCTTTCACGACGTCGTGCGCATGCACCCTGAAGCAGGAGAGATAAAAACCTTCCTGGAGTCCCACCGGAGGAAGATTGCTGAAGCCCACAGGGCGGGCCGGTCGGGGCCTGATACGTGTCTTGCCCTTACGGGAATGATGGATGAGGCTGTTCAGTCAGCCTTTCGTGTTCTTGCGCCCGACCTCCAGTCTCATGTCGCAATCCTTGCCCTCGGGGGATACGGGAGGTGCGAGCAGTTCCCTCACTCGGATCTGGATGTGATGGTGCTCTGCACCTCGGGCGCCGCTCGCTCGGAGGCCCGCGAAGCTGCAAAGACGTTTCTCCACCTCCTCTGGGATGCCGGGGTGAACCTGGGCCACAGCGTACGGACGGTGGACGAGGCTCTGGCGCTCCGTGGAACATCATTGGATGCCTGGACGTCGATGCTCGAGAGCCGGTTCCTCGCGGGGAGTGCATCCCTGGCGCAGTCGCTCTACGACCGGATCGCAGAGGGTATCCAGGGGGGCGTGGACAGGTGGTTCACCGAGTACGTGCTGGCTGCCATCAGCAAGAGAGTGGATCGGTTTGGAAGTTCGGTGAAGCTGCTTGAACCGAACATAAAGAAGAGTGCCGGAGGGCTCCGTGATCTCCACTCGGTGTTCTGGCTCTACAGGGGTAACGACGTTTCGTATTTCGAGCAACCCGACAACAGCCGGCCGGCGAGCCGAGCCTTTCTGGATATCCTCCTGGAGCGCGGCCAGCTGGAGGCCGAGCCGCATGCCCGGGCATGCGAGGCGATCGACTTTCTCTTTCGGGTTCGCCATGAAATGCACTACCAGAGGGATTCTCAGCATGACGCGCTGGAGTATGCGTTGCAGGTCCTGGTGGCCGAGGTGCTTGGATTTGCCGCCGAGGCGGAGCTTCGCCCCGTTGAAGTCTTCATGCGTGAGTACTACACCCACACCAGGGTGCTCCACCGGCTGAGCCAGCAGCTGGTGGAGCGATTCCACGAGACGCTGCAACCGGGCAGCGCACAGGGGGAGCGGGTGGAGCGGGCGGGGCGCCACCTTCTCATCCAGGACGGCACCCTGTCCATTGACCCCCTGGTGGTCCGGTTTTCCAATTCTGCCGATATCTTTGATGCCTTCGTCCTGGCTGCAGAGCGCAACCTGGAGATCGATTATCGCCTCCGGAGCGCGATCGAAAAGAGTGTCCATCTCCTCACCGAGGAGCAGAGCTCGTCGGCCGAGCTGGGAGCCCGCTTCCGCGCGATTCTCCGTTCGGGGAGGGTCGCCGCAACCCTGCGTGAGATGAACGATCTGGGAGTGCTGGGGCGGTACATCCCCGCGTTCGGCCGTCTGGTCGCCTTCTTTCAGCACAACGTGTATCACTACTACACGGCTGACGAGCACACACTGATCGCGCTGGCAAAGGCCGAGCAGCTTGGGAGCGGCCAGGGCCTGCTCCCCGAGGTCTACCGGATGCTCCCCCGGAAGGAGACTCTCCATCTGGCCATCCTTCTCCATGACATTGCGAAGCCGATCGGCGTTGCGGACCATGAAATCACCGGCGTTGACGTCGCGCGGGAGGTTCTGGAGGGGATCGGCATGTCCGAGCTGTTTGAGGACGTCGCCTTTCTCATCCGTCATCACCTCCTCATGGAACAGATCGCTTTCCGCAGGAACGTCCACGACCCCGCAACGATCAGGGAGTTCTCCGCGAATTTCGAGCGTCCCGAGCGGCTGGACTACCTCTTTGTGCTGACCTACGCCGATCTGGCGGCGGTGAACATCAACGTCTGGACCGAGTGGAAGTTTGCCATTCTGAGGGAACTCTACCACCGGACGGGTGAGGTTCTCCGCAGGCGGCTGAGTGGCGATGAGATCGATGCCTTCCATCAGGAGCAGCGGGCAGAGGCCATCGGAAGGCTGGTGGATTCCCTGAGCGACACGTTTTCCCGGGAGGAGGTGAACGAACACCTGCAGAAGATGCAGAGCGACGGATACGTCGCGGTCTTCACCGAGGAGGAGATCAGGGACCACATAGGTGAGGTGGGGCGCGGGCTGCCGGTCTCCGTCCTTTTTTCGCACGTGGAGGCCTATACGGAGGTCACCGTGATCGCGCGGGACGCTCCGTTTGCCCTCTCCAACTTCTGCGCGGTCCTTGCTGTGAACGATGCAAATATCTTCGATGCAAACGTATTCACCAGGAGTGACGGCATCATCATCGACAGGTTTCGGGTCTCCGATGCCGAGACGAAGCGGTCTCTCGAGCCACAGGTGTGCCAGAAGATCGAAGAGGAAATGGCGATGGTGCTAAAGGGTGATACGGACCTCGAGCACCTGTTTGAGGCGCACCACAGGAAGTGGAGGAGGCGGGCGAAAGCCCCGGTCAACCCGGCGATCCGGACGGATGTGGAGTTCGAAGAAAAAGGAGACTTCACCATTATAGATGTCTATGCGCCTGACTCCGTGGGCTTCCTCTACCGTGTCACCGAAACCATCTCCCGGCTGGGGCTGGACATCTACTTTGCCAAGATTGCCACGCGCGTCGACGGGATCATCGATGCCTTCTATGTGCAGGATCGATCCGGACTGCCGGTACGGGACCCGGAACGGCGGGAGAAGATCCGGGCCGAGATCCTTCAGACGATACGGGGCATGTCGAAGGTTGTCTTAATCGGAGAGGGCGGAGGTGGGTGAGCCGGGTGTACGGGAGAAGCCAATCGGGGTCTTTGACAGCGGGATCGGCGGTCTGACGGTGGTGCGGGCCCTGACCCGGCGGCTTCCAAGTGAGAACATCGTCTACTTTGGGGACACGGCGCGCGTTCCCTACGGGCCGAAATCGCCCCAGGTGGTGCGCGAGTACGCGGTCCAGGACGTGGAGGTGCTCATGTCCAGGGACGTGAAGATGGTCGTTGTCGCATGCAACACCGTGTCGGCTGTGGCTCTGGACGCTGTCGAGAAGAGGGCGGGTGTCCCGGTCATCGGGATGATCTTTCCCGGCAGCACTGCGGCTGTGGAGGTGACACGGAACAGGCGGATCGGCATTATCGGCACGACAGCCACGATTAACAGCAAGGCGTACGCCAATGCCATCAGGCAGATTGATGAGAGCGTGAGCGTGTTTCCGGCCCCCTGTCCGCTCTTTGTCCCGCTGGCCGAAGAGGGATGGACCCGGCACAGGGCGACAGATCTCATCGCCAGGGAGTATCTCTTTCCGCTGACGCTCGAGAAGATCGACACGCTCATCCTGGGATGCACCCACTACCCCGTCCTCCGGGAAGCGATCCAGGCGGCGGTGGGTCCGGGGGTGGAGCTCGTCGATTCAGGTGGTGCGGCAGCCGCGGACGTCGAACGCCTCCTTGTGGCCAACGATCTGAGAAACACCCGTCCGGAGAGGCCGAACCTGCAATTCTTCGTCAGCGACATCCCGGCCCGGTTTGCGGAGGTGGGCGAGAGATTTCTCGGCCATCGCCTCGGGCGGGTGCACAGAGTCTCATTCTAAGGGGTGTTTTTTTGCCTTCACCGAGAGGAGGGAAAAGACCAGATGGCGGTGCGGAGTATTCTCCAGCTGGGGAACCCCGGTTTGCGCGAGACCTCCGGTCGCGTGAGATCATTCGGGGACGAGTCGGTTCGGTCCTCCATAGAGGACCTTCGTGATACGCTGGCTGACGCCAGGCAGAAACTGGGATTTGGCAGGGCCATTGCGGCGCCCCAGATCGGCGCCGCGATCCGGGTCCTCTACCTCTACATCGATGCTCCACTCGTCCTCATCAATCCGAAGATTGTGAAGCGGAGCAGAAAGATGATGATGCTGTGGGACGACTGCTTCAGCTTTCCTGACATCCTCGTGAAGGTCAGGAGGAATCTGGCGGTTGATCTTCTCTATCAGGACGAGCGGGGGAGGAGGCGGACGCTGAGGGCCGAGGGACCGCTCTCCGAGCTCCTCCAGCACGAGATTGACCATCTGGATGGCGTGCTCGCAATCGACAGGGCCATTGACTCCCGGCACATCGTCTTCAGACAGGAGTACGAACGCTGGAGGGCAGAGTGCGGGATGGCGATGTAGGTGGGGATGGAGCCGACCTGCTTGGTTTTCCTGGGCTGTCTTTCGTATATTGGGCGAAACGTCGAAGAACCGGGACCCCGGAATGCCACGAGTTCCTTCCTACCGACGGCTGCAGGAGAGCGGCGAGCTCGGGAGACGCGTCTCCTCCCTCGAGGCTCTTCTGGAGTCGTGCGCTGTCTGCCCGCACCGATGCGGTATCAATCGGCTGGAGGACCGTCGCTCCAGGTGCCACACCGGCCGTCTGCCGATCGTATCAGCCAGCACGCAGCATTATGGCGAGGAGCCTCTCCTTGTGGGAACCCACGGTGTCGGGAACATCTTCTTTGCCAACTGTAGCCTCCGTTGCGTCTACTGTCAGAATCACCTCATCAGCCAGAACCCCCGGGGGGAGGCGCATCGAGAAATCAGCTTCGGTGCCCTGGCCGATATCATGCTGGATCTCCAGGGGAAGGGTTGTCATTCCATAGGGCTTGTCTCGCCCACCCATGTCGTTCCGCAGATTGTCCGCGCCCTGGAGATCGCGGCGGGGCGGGGGCTCTCTCTCCCGCTCATCTACAACACCGGTGCGTACGATTCCGTGGATGTGCTGCGCCTGCTCGACGGGATCGTGGACATCTACCTGCCGGACCTGAAGTATGCGGACGAGGATTTGGGTGAGCTCTACTCGGGTGTGCGTGACTACCCGCGGATTGCGCGGGCAGCAATCGAGGAGATGGAACGGCAGGTCGGAACCGAGTTGATCGTCGACGAGGACGGGCTCCTCAGAAGAGGGCTCATTATTCGTCACCTTGTTCTTCCCAATGACATAGCCGGGAGCAAAGAGACGCTCCGGTGGATCCGCGGCCGATTCGGCCCCCGGGCGACGCTGAGCGTGATGGCGCAGTACTCCCCCGTTCACCGGGCCAGGCTCCTGCCGCTCCTGGATCGGACCGTCCGGCCAGGCGAGTACGATCGGGTCATCGATTTCCTCGGCACGCTGGAGATGGAGGAGGGGTGGGCGCAGGAATCTGCCTCCGCCTCCTGCTACATGCCAGAATTTCAGAACCGGGATCGTCCGTTCCGGGAGGGAGCCGACAACAGGGAGTGTGGTGGCTAGAGGGATTGATTTCACACGAGATCGGGGAGGCGTTCGATGGCATCGAAGGAAGACCGCCGGGAGAAGATCGAGAGGATTCGCGCATTGCCGGGAGAGCTGGAGGAGGCGGTGCGGGGCCTGGGCGATGAGCAGCTGGACACCCCCTACCGGGAGGGGGGATGGACGGTCCGGCAGGTTGTCCACCATCTGGCGGATTCTCATCTCAACGCGTTTGTCCGGATGAAGCTCATTCTGACGGAGGATCACCCGACATTGAAACCCTACGACCAGGAGAGGTGGGCGGACCGGCCAGATGCATCGGAGGCCCCGATCGACCCATCGCTCCTCATACTCAGAGGTCTTCACCGTCGCTGGGTGGAACTCCTGAGCGGTGTGGAGGAGGCCGAGTGGACCCGCGGAGCAGACCATCCTGAAGACGGGAGGGTGACGCTGGAGGGTCTTCTGAGGATCTATGCCCGGCACGGCGCAAATCACGTCGGGCAGATACTGCGACTGCGTACTGCACGAGGGTGGTGAGATGATACGGCTTGCCTTCTCCGCACTTCTTCTCCTCACGCTCTGTGCGTCGGGCCCCGCGGCGCTGGGTCAGCGATCCGGTGCTGCCGCGGCTAGCCGGACGCAGCGCAATCCGTCCTTCACACTCACCTTCGGCCTTGCCGAGCCGCTCTCGCACGAGAGCTTCACGGAGTTCTGGCTGAGAGGCCCCGTCGGGTCGGTCTCCTTTACCGTTGATGTGCGGCGGTCGGTGGCGATCGGGGCGGGCATCGATGCCTCGGTCTACTACTTCAACCAGACCACATTTCTCGAGAAGTTCCCGAACGTGCCGATGCACCAGACGGACATCGGGGTGATCGATCTCTATCTCATGACGAAGTTCATGCTCCGGCCTCGCATGGTTGTCTCGCCGTACCTGACCGCTACGCTCGGGGCGTCCCACACCACGGGGGCGAGCTACAAGATAGAGGAGCCCCTCCCGCGCAAGATCTACTACGACATTCCCAGAAGCACACGGCTGGCTCTGGGTCTGGTGCTCGGGACCGACATCGTGATCTCCCGCTGGCTCGCGCTGGTCGTGGAGGCGAAGGTATCCTATATCCACAACGATCCCAACATCGGGTTGCTTGCATTTCTCCGCGGCGGGTGCCGATTGAGACTGTAGCGCGCAGCAGGCCTCCCCGCCGCATCCTCACGTCAGCCCCTCAGAGGTGACGTCGTATGAAACAGGACGAAGTCCTCAGAATCTTCAAAGAGACGGGTGCTCTCCTCGATGGTCATTTTCAGCTTACATCGGGATTGCACAGTGATCAGTACTTCCAGTGCGCGAAGGTGCTCCAGTATCCGCGGCACAGTGAGGCGCTCTGCGCGGAGATCGCCGGTGCATTCAGCGGGACGCAGATTGATCTGGTCATCGCACCTGCGCTCGGCGGCATTGTGGTGGGGCAGGAGGTGGGAAGACAGCTCGACAGGCGGACCATATTTGCCGAGCGGAAGGGAGGGGCGATGGAGCTCCGTCGGGGTTTCTCCATAGGTCCCGGAGAATCGGTCCTGGTGTGCGAGGACGTTGTCACCACGGGGGGCTCTGTCCTCGAGGTGTTTGACATCGTTCGGGCGATGGGAGGAACGGTGGCGGGTGTCGGATTCATCGTGGATCGGAGCGGCGGGACGATCCGGTTTCCTCTGGGCGGCGGGGCGAGGCAGTTTGCCGTGCTGACGATGGATGTCCTCACCTACAGTCCCGACAGATGCCCCCTCTGTGCGGAGGGTGTCCCGATTACCAAGCCGGGGAGCAGACCGGGCCCCTAGGGCGGTCTCCTCTGCCGGGAGAACGGTTCACTTCAACGGCTCAAGGATGGAACTCCGGCGGACGAAGCGAGAAATCCTCTACAGAGGAAGGGTAGTTGACCTGGTCGTGGACGAGATCCAGTATCCCTCCGGCAAGACCGGTCTGCGTGAGATCGTGCGCCACCCGGGTGGGTCGGTTGTTGTGCCGTTGTTCGAGGACGGCACCGTGCTGCTGGTGCAACAACTCCGGTATCCTCTGGGAGAGGAGATCCTGGAGCTCCCTGCCGGAAAGCTCGCACCGGGCGAGGATCCCCGGGAGGCGGCAGGCCGGGAGCTGGAGGAGGAAACCGGCTACAGGGCGGCCCATCTGGCAAAACTCTCATCGATCTACACCTCTCCCGGCTTCTGCGATGAGGAGCTGCATATCTACCTGGCGACGGGGCTGGCGCGATCCGCCGGAGGCCCCAGAAGAGAAGAGGGGGAAGCCTCCATGACCATGCAGTCGGTGACTCTCTCCGAGGCTCTCGCCATGATCGGTCGGGGGGAGATTCGGGACGGGAAGACGATCGTCGGGCTCCTCCTGACCGTGAACAGACTCCGGGCGGAGGGCCGGGGGGAGATCCCGGGATGATGAGCGGATTGGAGATCATCAAGAAGAAGCGGAACGGTCGCACCCTCACCAGGGGAGAGATAGAGTTCCTCATTGACGGCTTTCTGGCGGGGGAGGTTCCTGACTATCAGATGTCTGCCATGCTCATGGCCATCTACTTCCAGGGGATGGATCCCGAGGAGACGGCCAGCCTCACCGATGTCATGCTCCGCTCCGGTTCGATCATCGATCTCTCCTCCATCCCCGGCAGAAAGGTGGACAAGCATTCGACGGGCGGGGTGGGGGACAAGGTGTCGCTCGTCCTGGCTCCGATGGTTGCGGCCTGCGGCGTTCCGGTTCCGATGGTTTCCGGGAGGGGGTTGGGGCACACCGGTGGGACGCTGGACAAGCTGGAGTCGATCCCCGGTTTTCGCACAGATCTCTCTGTGGAGGAGTTTCACCGGGCGGTGAGCGAAACAGGGCTCGTGCTTGCCGGGCAGACTGCCGCCATAGCTCCCGCCGATAGGAAGCTCTACGCTCTTCGTGATGTGACGGCCACAATCGAATCGTTCCCCCTGATCGCGGGGAGCATCATGAGCAAGAAGCTCGCCGAAGGAATCGACGCGCTTGTTCTGGACGTCAAGTTCGGGAGCGGTGCCTTTGTCCGCGGCAGCAAAGATGCCGAACGGCTCGCGAACATGCTGGTCTCCATCGGGAATGCGGCCGGGAAGGATACCGTCGCGTTCATCACGGAAATGGAGCAGCCACTCGGGTTTGCCATCGGCAACTGGCCGGAGGTGGTCGAGGCTGTTGACTGTCTCCGGGGGAGGGACGTCCCGGACCTGATGGAGGTGGTCACGGTGCTCGGCGGAGCGATGGTATTTCTGGCGGGCAAGGCCGGGAGCATCCAGGAGGGGATGGGGCTCTGCAGATCTGCCATCTGGTCCGGCAAGGCATACGGGAAGTTCCTGGAGATCGTTAGATGGCAGGGGGGGGATGTGCGGTATCTGGAGGATGCGCGCCACTGCCCTCCTCCCCGGCACACGGCCCGGCTCCGGAGCAGCGCCGGGGGGTTCCTCACCGGTTTTGACACGCTGGGAATAGGGATGGCCGCGACACTGCTCGGGGCGGGGCGTCGGAAGCTCGATGAGCCTGTGGATCCCAGGGCCGGCATCGTCCTGACAAAGAAGCGTGGTGACCGTGTCGAGAAGGACGAGGTTCTGGCCCTCCTCCAGACAGATCGGGATGGGGTCCTGGATCTTGCGCTGAGTGAGCTGGCCCGCTGCATCACGCTGGGGGAGACGGCAAGAACTTCCGGCTCGTGTGTCCGCTTGCTGGTAGACCGTGAGGGGACGCGCCCCTGGGTGACGCCCGATTTCCACTGACCTTGACAATCCTCAGGTAACCGGGTAGATTAGGGAGCATCCCGGCACGAGTCGAGAGGGACCATGACAGAGGAACTCACCCCCGAGGAACAGGAGCTCCTTCGCGGGATCATCGAGGAGTACATCGCTGATCTCCGGATGGAGATCCGGGAGACGGACAGCTACGATTTCCGGCTCACCCTCAAGGAAAAGGAGGAAGTCCTGAAGCGGGTCCTCCAGAAGGTTCAGTCTGCCCCGACAAACCCGCCGGCCTGACCGGCGGTGGGCGGCTCTGAGGTCCGGAGGATCTCCAGTATCGCCTCGTGGAGGCGGCCGTTTGTGGCTAGAACCTGCCTCCTGTAGATGTCCGGGCCGACTCCGGAGAAGTCGGTGACCCGCCCGCCGGCCTCCTGCACCAACAGCACGCCTGCAGCCATGTCCCAGGGGTTGAGGCTCACCTCCCAGAACCCGTCAAACCGTCCGGCCGCGACGTAGGAGAGGTCCAGAGCGGCTGAACCCAGCCTTCGCATGCCGCCAGCCGCCAGCAAGAGGCGGACAAACCGCTCGATGGCGTGATCGGGGTTGCGTGCGATGTCATACGGAAATCCCGTTACGAGAAGCCCGTCGATCAGCTCGCTCGGGCCCGAGGCCCTCAGACGCTTCCCGTTCAGGTAGGCCCCGCTCCCCTTTTCCGCCGTGAAGAGCTCGTCCAGATTGGGGTCGTAGACGACGCCTGCGATGATCTCTCCTTTGTGTTCGATCGCTATCGTCACACAGTAGATCGGCACGTGGTGCAGGTAGTTGGTGGTCCCGTCCAGCGGATCGATGATCCACTTGAACTCTGCTGCTGTCTCCTCGGCTCCGCTCTCCTCGGCGAGAATCGCATGGGAGGGATAGCGGCTCTTGATCATGCCGATGATCTTCTCCTCCGATCCGCGGTCGATCTCCGAGACCAGGTTGCGCTCTTCACCCTTCTTCGTTTCGACGTTTCGTACTTTTCCGACATTGTACTTGAGATACTTGCCGGCCTCTCTTGCTGCTTCGATTGCCAGGTTCAGCATGATCTTCCCCTGCTCGGTCTGTTCAGTTCGGTCAGACAATATATCAAAATGCCGGACGGGATTCCATCAGGGTGCGCGTTGCTTCTCTGAGGTGATTTCAGTAGGTTGTCACCGGTCAGCAACAGAATCGAGCAACTGATGCGCCTACTGAGTCTGATGGTCTTCTCCCTGGTTCTTCTCCCAGGCTGTGGAGGCGAGCGGGTCCCGCCCAACGAACGCCTCCCGCTGGAACTGGGCGAGCTCGCCCTGGATGTTCGCCAAGAAAGCCGGATGTACCTCCTCTCGGACAAGCGGGGTGGATTCCTCGTCGGGACGATTGCCGGTGGCCTGACGCGCGTGGAGGCGCGGTGGACGGTCTTCGGAGAAGAGCTCCTCCGGGGGTTCGAGCTTCGGAGGTCCATCGGTGGCCTTCCCGAGGAGCTCGCCGCCGGCACCATCGAGCCGCATCAGGTACAGCTCTCCTGGAAGAACGGGGCGGCCATGTGGGTGCTGCCGCTCGAATCGCCAGGGCGGCACACGCTCTTCCTGGGCATAGCCGCTCCCGTCGACCATGACCTCATCCTCTCTCCAGTGAGAGAAGGGCCTGCCGGAGAGCCGGCCCTGGACAGGGAAGCGGCCACGATCCGCTGGAGGGTGGGAGGCGGTTCCGGCGAGCTTGTTCTCTCTGTCGGGGAGGGGGGCAATGTCGTCCCGGCGGGGGTTGCCGTTCCGATGGCAGCTTCGGTCACCGTTCTCCTCTCCTGGGGTGAGACCGCTCTCTCGGTGGACGAGCTGAGGGATCTCCACCGCAGTGCGGGGCGACTGCGGGAGGAGCGCACCAGCCGGCTGACCGGCCTGCTGAACCGGGTCTACCTGCGAAGCTCGGATGACCAGCTCACCAGGGCTCTCAACTGGCTCAGGCTCTCCCTGGACGCCCTGCTCGTGGAGGGGAGAGACACGTTCCTGGTTGCCGGTATTCCCTGGGACGGGTCGATCGACGGGAGGGCGAACGCCCAGGCGGGGGGGACTCTCGGGCTTGCCACGGGAGACCCCAGGAAGGGGGCCGGGGTGATCCGGTACCTCGCCGCCGCGCAGGACACGGTCGTCCGGCACTCCAGCTTCGGGAGGATCGCCTCCCGGAGCGAGGGTGTTCACCGTAGCTACTCCGGGGCGGATGTCACCCCCCTCTTCGTGCGGGCCATCTACGACCACGTCACCCAGGCAAACGACACCGCGCTCGTCCGGTCGATCTACCCGGTGGTGAAGAGATCAATTGAGGGGACCGCCGCACACCATACCGACAGGGAAAACTTCCTCGTTCACGGGGGAGGGGAAACCTGGATGTCTCCCCGCGGTGCAGATCGTGAGGGGCCGTCGAGGGGAAACAGGGCGGCGGAGATCCAGCTGCTCTGGCACTTCCAGCAGCTGATCGGTTCGTATCTCGCATCCTCCATCGGAGAGTTCAAGGATGCGGAGAGGTGGGGCGGGGCGGCGGAATCGACGGCCGTCCATTTCATCTCGTCGTTCGTTGATACGACGGAACATCGCGTCTATGACCATCTGCTTCCTGACGGGGAGGGAGTGTACGAGGCGCGCCCGAATTCCCTTCTCTGTCTGGATCTCCTTCCCTCTGAGCTCCTCCAGCAGACCATGCTTCGGGAGCTCATCACACACCTCCTCTATCCCCACGGGGTCGGGACCTTGAGTTCGACCAGTGAGGGGTTCACACCCTACATGGATGTGAGCGGGCGGTACTCTGCCGGGGAGGCACAGTACAACGGGCCTGTCGCCACGTGGCTCCTCAGCCCCATGGTCTACGCACTCACCCGGTATGACCGGCAGGATTTCAGTTACCCCCTGACCGAGCGGATGATCCGCCACGTGCTGGAGGAGGAGATGGCCGGCACGCTTCCGGAGATGTTCGAGGTCCTTCCACGTCCCGGAGAGGAGCGTCCGCGCGCCGCAGGACTGCGCAGTTACGCTCCGGCCACCGCCGAGTTCATCCGGTCGTTCTACCAGGACTACCTGGGGATTACCACAGACGGGATATCACGAGCGCTTGTCATCAGCCCCAAGCTTCCCGAGCATCTGCAGCATGTCGACTGCACGGTCTTTGTGGGGTCCACTCCCGTCCACCTCCAGTACCAGATCGGGGAGGCGGTTTCGCGCATTGTGCTGGAGCAACCGGCCGGGGAAGGGGAGATCAACGTGAACTTCATCTGGCCGATGAAGAGCGGGGATGCGTGGCGGGGCTCGGTAAGGCTCCCGCAGGAAGCGATCCTGCGTCTGGTCTTCTCAGCGGAGGACGCGGTTGCGTTTCACGGGGAGGAGGCCGTGGCCATAGCGGGGAAATGGAATCTCAGGGGTTTCTCCCGGAGGAACGAACTCACCGGCCTCCGTCTCGCGGTGCCGCCGGCCCCGTAGGATCCGTCTTCACACCCGATGAGGATCGGGCCAGAATCTTCCTCATCCTCTCCGCATATCGGGCATCCATGCGGAAGCGCAGCAGAATACGATCGTCCTCAAACCGTCTTTCCACGATCTCGGCAAGCTCATGAATCTGGGCGATGAGGGGGTAATCTCCGTGCCCGAGACGTATCGTCTGCTCTGAGACGTTCACCTCGAGCAGGTCGATGATCTTCTCTTCCAGCCCGCCTCTGTTGATGCTCCGCGATGCGGAGATACAGACCGCATGCTCGCCCTCTCGTACCAGGCGTCCCAGGATCGTCCTGTCCCTGAGCCTGTCGATCTTGTTGTAGACCATGACGGTGGGCTTCCCGCCTGCCCCGATCTCCTCCAGCGTTTCGTTCACCACGAAGATCTGGTCGCTGAACAGCGGGTGGCTCACATCGACGACGTGGAGCAGGATATCGGCTTCCCGCACCTCCTCCAGGGTGCTCCGGAAGGATGCGATGAGATGGTGCGGGAGCTTCCGAATGAACCCCACGGTATCCGAGAGAAGAATTCTGTGGGCGGGAGAGAGGCTCACCATGCGCACGGTCGAGTCCAGCGTCGCGAAGAGCCTGTCCTCGACGAGAACGTCAGCGCCGGTGAACAGGTTCAGGATAGTCGACTTCCCGGCGTTGGTGTATCCGACGAGGGAGACACGGGGCAACCCGCTGCGGCCCTTCCGCTGTTCTCTCCTCTCCCTCTGGATGCTCCGGAGCTTACTGTTGAGGTGGCTGATGCGCGACCGTATCGCTCTCCGGTCGGTCTCGATCTGCGTTTCCCCCGGTCCCTTCGTACCGATGCCGCCGTACTGCTTGGAGAGGTGGGTCCACTGTCTCGTCAGGCGGGGGAGCATGTACTGGAGCTGTGCGAGCTCGACCTGTGTTTTTGCCTCACGGGATCGAGCCCGGGAGGCAAAGATATCCAGGATGAGCGCGCTCCGGTCGATGATCTTGCAGGGAATCAGTCGCTCCAGGTTTCGCACCTGAACCGGCGAGAGGTCGTCGTCAAAGATCACGAGCCGGATGTCCCGCTCCTCCACCAGCGATGCGATCTCTTCGGCCTTTCCCCTCCCGATGAAGGAGGCGGCCTCGATGCTCTTTCTGTTCTGGATGACGTGATGGACGACTTCCGCGCCGGCAGATGCAGCAAGGAGCGTCAGCTCTTGGAGGAACTCCCTTGCACGCGATTGATCCAGTGATGCCCTCGTCACGCCGACGAGTATCGCCCGTTCCGGGGAAGTCACAGAGTCGGTCTGGTTCAGGTCAGCCATAGCCTATGCGCTTGGAACCGTATCGTGCTTTCCCTCCCGTGAGATGAGCATTTCCACCATGGCGAGGAGAAGGGCTGCCCCCAGAAGATACTGCCACAACTCCACGCCGTAGCGGGACTCCTCTATGATCTGTGCCAGGTTGCCGCCGGGCTGGAGAAGGCGGGCCCGATCCCCCCTGACGCCGAGGGCCTTCCAGAGCTCCGCCGATTCGTCTCCCTCAAGGGTTCGGAGATCAGATTCTTCCTCTCTGACATTGACGGGAAAGGCGCCGATGAGCTGCTCTTCGCTGCCCGCCGGATCCTCCCCCGGAGCCTTTCGTATGAGCATGTGCATTCCTGTCTCCACAGCGGGGAGCGACGCAATCCGGAGCATGCCGGAGGCAGAGAGAAACTCCGGTACCAGACGTTCTTCCCGTCCCCCCGGGGACCGGAGGAAGAAGGTTCCCCTGCTCTCTCTGGACTGGAGCCGGATCGTGGCCTGAATGCTCTCACCCGCTTCGAACTGATCCGCTTCCGCGTGTGTCGCTGCCAGGTAGAGCATGGACCGATGGAGGAGCGGGGCAAAGAGGCCTTTGAGAGGGAAGTCTGACCATTCCAGTCCCGCGTCGACGGCAAAGACCAGGACTCTCCCGCTCCCGGCTCTGAATTCCGTCAGGAAGCTGCTTCCGTCGGAGAGGCCGATGATGGTGTGTCCGGCGGCTCCGGGAGCGGGGCTGAACGCCCGACGTATGCTCGGCGACTCCACCGATGGAGAGCTCTTCGCCTGCGGGCCAGTCTGCCTGAACATCCCCTCGAACACCGGGTGGTCCATATCTATCCTGGAGAAGGAGAGGAACGACTCCGAGGCCGGGTCCTCCCGGCTCTTTGACGGACCCTGAGAGTCGGTCGCGGGGGGAATCCCCAGAGCGCGAAAGAGCGACCTGTTGTAGCTTGCGGGCTTGGTTCGGGGGCCGGGAAAGACCACCAGACCCCCTCCGTTTCTGACGTACTGCCCGAGGCGCTCTGCCACCGGGGGGGCGAACTCCGGAACACCGCAGAGGAGCAGAACGTCGTAGTCGGCCAGGTCCAGGAACGGGAGTCGGTCATCGGCTCTACGGTCCACGCGAAACAGCCCGGCTGCCGTCGTGTCGCCTCCGAGTGTCAGGGCAAGTTCCGCGAATCGTGGTGCGGGATCTGCCGCCCCGATGAGGAGTATCCGGATGAGCTCGGGGACCGTCATGGTGAAGTGGAAGGAGTTGTCGATCTCCAGAAGATCGTCTTCCAGCTCCAGGCGGGCCTCAAGAATTCCCCGCCGTTTCGGGAAGAGCGTGAAGGGTACGCTGACGGTGCTCTGCCCAGGAATGGTGACCGATTGCTGTGCGACCCGCGATCCATCCAGATAGACGCTCAGCAGGGAGTTTCGCACGGCGGTCTCTCCCGGATTCCGGATCAGAGACTCCAGGTGGACGGGTCTCTCTTTCGCGAGTATCTGCGTCTGGACGGTGACCGGGCCTGCCCCCAGGTTGTTCCCCCTGGAGGGAGGGAGGGTTATCAGGAAAGAGCGAACGCCCGGGTCAAGCGGCTCGATAGAGTCCACACGGGCGCCGGCGAGCGGTATCTGTGTCCTTTGGCCGTCCGAGACGATGTAGAGTTCCCTGTTCGGGTCCGGTGAGCGCTCAAGAACATGGCGGAGACGGACGAGCCCCTCCCTTAGCGGGACCGAGATCTCGGAGATCTCCCTGGTGGAGAGGGAGTTGAGCGCGGAGGTGATGGAGGGTGCTGCCTCTGGCGCAAAATCTTTCTCGCGGAGTGAGGAGAGGGGAATGAGGAAGATCGTGTCATCCCCGTCCGCGCACTCCAGAATATCGTGCACGGCATCCCGGGCCTGAGCGAAGAGCGCTCCCTCCGCATTGCGCAGCCCCATGCTGGGAGAATCATCGAGCAGGATCAGGATCGTGCTGGAGGTGCCACTTCCGATCACGCCGGCCAGTGATCCGTGGAGCGCAGGACGGGAGAACGCGAGGACGAGGAGGATGACCAGCAGCGTCCTGAGGAGAAGGAGGAGGAGCTGCCGTATCTTGAGGCGACGCAAGGAGCTCTTCTGGAGTTCCTTCAGAAACCGGAGCGAGCTAAACTCGACTGTGCGGAGTCGCCGGAGGTTGAGAAGGTGGATGAGAACAGGAATCGCCGCCGCCGCGAGTCCCACCAGCACGAACGGGTTCAGAAACGTCATAGACCTACCTTCACGCGAAAAATTTGGCGAAAAATCGGCAGAGATGCAACTTGACTTTCCTCAGGATTCCGGATATATTGGCGCAACACACACACGACGCTCGCTGTTTCTTTCACCCGGTTCTCTGTCCCCTTCGCATGCGCCTTCGCACCTTTCTGATTCTTTGGCCCCTCTGTCTCAGCATGGTTGGCCTGACGCCTCCCGACAGTCGAGATGAGAGGGACGAGAGCCTGCATCTGCTCAAACCGGCGGACGACACCGACCGGAACTACACCGACGCGGGGAACATCGGGCTCACCATATCGAATTTCGGAACGATCGGAACCCGGAATGCCTACTGGCCCGACCAGCCCTCGTGCGAATACCCGCTCGGCTCCCGGATCGAACACCTCTACCAGGGGGGATGGTGGGTGGGGGCGGTCTCACGGATCTCGGGGGAGCAGCGGGTCAGTACGGGGGCGACCGACAGGGCCTCCGGATCCAGAATCGGCCAGGGATACGAATTCACCTCGGACATTGGCTCGGGGCTCGCCGAGCGATCCAGTCTCTCCGAATCGCAGTTCTTCTCAGAGGACGCGGTCAGTCATCAGGATTTTCTGGCGTTCTACACCGATCTCAACCGGACGAACCCCACCACGGGAGATACGATCCCGGAGCACACGCCGATGGGACTCAGCGTGAAGCAGGAGAGTTACGCCTGGAACTTCCCGTTTGCGGATTTCTTCGTCATTCTCAACACCACGATCTACAACGTCGGTGCCGACACGCTGGACTCCGTCTACGTTGGGTTCTGGAACAACGCCGTCGTCCGGAACACGAACAACGTGCGGCCCGGGACCCCGGGCTACTTCAGCCATGGTGCCAACGGACTGCTCGACACGCTCCGGATGAAGTACACGTTTGATTTTGACGGCATACCGACGCCGCCTGCGGCCGACAGCTACATTGCCATCAAGCTGCTGGGGTGCGATCCCTTCCCCCGCGGCATCGATTCCCTGGCCGATCTGCGTCAGCGGACCTACTACAACGCCTGGCGCTTCCGGAGCTCCAGCGGCGATGTGGACTACTTCTCGCCGGATGACGACGCGGAGAACATCAACGGGGCTAGGAGCCGCTATGATCGGCTGACCGCATCACTCCCCCAACAGAAGATTGCCAGCCTGCGGCTGCAGGCCGACAACATGACCACGCTCCTCTCCGCCGGCTCCTTTGGGACCCTGTTTCCCGGCGATTCTCTCAACGTCGTCTTCGGGGTGATCTGCGCGCGTAAGGCGGGAACCGAGCTAGCGCGGAACGATACGGAGGAGCAGCGAGAGATTCTGAGGAGCAACGCCGCCTTCTGCCAGCAGGCGTATGACGGTGAGGACATCAACGGGAACAACAGGCTGGACCCCGGGGAGGACATCAACGGAAACGGCAAGCTGGACCGGTACCTCCTTCCGCAGCCGCCGAGTCCCCCGAAGGTGAGGGTGGAGCTGGAGAGCCGGTCCGTCGGGGTCTTCTGGGACAAGTCGACCTCGGAGCTCTCGATTGATCCCATCACCAAGGAGATGGATTTCGAGGGGTACCGGATCTTCCGCTCCAACGCGACGCCGGAGTCAGCGGACCCGTCAGAGCTCTTTCTCACGCTCTCGCTGGCCGGGGAGTTTGATGTGCCCGGCAACGGTGCGGGGTACAACACCGGCTTCGCGCAGATTGAGCTCACCGAGCCGAAGTACTTCCCGGGAGACACCGTCGCCTACTGGTACAGGTTTCCGCCGGCGGGGGCGGGGGTGACGCATCTCAATGGATGGCAGTACCTCTACGGGGTGGCGGCGTTTGACAGGGGTGATTCGGCTGCGGGGGTCACCTCGCTTCAGAGCAGGGTGGAGGTCCGCCGGGTTGTCCCCGGCACACTCCCCACATCCGCACCCGATGGCAGGGTGGGAGTCTATCCCAACCCCTACTATGCAAGCGCTGCGTGGGACGGCCTGGGTGAGCGGAACCGGATGATCTACTTCTACAACCTCCCCCGGCGCTCCGAGATTTTGATCTACACGCTTGCCGGCGATGTCGTGGCGGAGATCCTGCACGACGCGAGCACCTATGACGGCTCGGACATCGAGTGGTTCCGCCGGTTCGAGGGTTCCGGGACGGCGGCCCAGTTTGCGGGCGGGGAGCACGCGTGGGATCTCATCTCGAAATTCGATCAGGCGATTGCTACCGGTCTCTACCTCTTCAGCGTGCAGGATCTCGAGACGGGAGAGATCAAGAGAGGAAAGTTCGTTGTGATTAAGTAACCTGTAACAGTGGAAGGAAGGAAAAGCATCATGGGACGCTCCCTAGTACTCCTGGCAGCACTTGCTGCATTTGCGGTGATGCAGACGGACGCGCAGTTTCCGGACGTGAGCATTCGCGACATCCAGGAAGTCGCCCTGGATTCGTTGCTGCTTGCCGATACGCTCCAAAACACCAGCCCTCAGTACACCTGGTCGCTCCAGACCTCCCCCCTCTACAATACTGCGACGCTGCGAGGCGACACAGTGACGATTACCGCCGTCGTTGTGGTGCCCGCCAAGGTCCTGACGTTCACCGCCGGGGGATTCACCATGCTGCTCTATGATACCGGTTCTGTGGACTCCTGGGGAGCAATCCTCGTGCGCGCTGGAGTTCCCTGGGACAGCCCCCCGAGTGATACGGCTCAGACGATCTTGGACGGGTTTCTGACGCCCGAAGCGGGTGACGTCATCACGATGACGGGGTTTGTGGGTGAGTTTCCTGATTGGAACATGAACAGCGTCACGCAGTTCGAACCGTTGCCGGGGTATCCGATCACCGTTGTTGGCGCCGTGCCTCAAGTGCAGCCGATCTCCAAGACGGTGTCAGATTTCTACGAGGGCCTCTTTCCCGGAGGGACGGTGAGGTACAGCACGGGGGAGGCGTTTGAGGGAATGTTCGTGGAGCTCACCGACCTCACCGTGGACGGGAAGGTCAACACCGGGAGGGGAACCTTCAGCATGGTCGATGCACTGGGAAATCAGATTACCACGTACGATGCGTCCCGCTATTTCACCAAGGGGCACGGCAGCGGCGTTGTCTACCCTGCTGATCCGGACTGGGAGTACTTCTATGATTCGGTTCTCGTCCTGGGTGCAAAGGTCGACACCATCCGGGGGATGATGACGACGGTCTCCGGTAGCGAGAGCCCGCGCGGGTACCGGATCGCTCCTCTGTTTCGAGGTGACGTTATCCTGGGTGATATCCTCCCCGGTATCTCCACGCACAGACGGAATCCGGTCATTGTCTCCTCTGACAGCGCGGCCCGGATCAGCGTGCGGGCATTCAGGCAGGTCGGGGGGAAAGACCTCGCAGGCGTCGGGCTGAAGTACGCGCTGGATGAGGGTTCAGCGTTCGCCACGGTGTCGATGACCTATGACCCGGCTGACTCGCTCTACAAGGGAGAGATTCCCAGCCAGGCGGCGAATACGTTCGTCCGCTACTTCATCGAAGCAACGGATATTGGAGGGAACTCAAGCATCCTTGCCAGCTCCGCGTTCGGCGGGTTCGGAACCGACACATCCAAGGGCTTCTTCTTCTACACGGTGCTGGACCGTCCCGTGACGATCAGGGATCTCCAGTACACCCCGTACGAGAACGGGCGGGGCCCCTACATCGGCGCGGAGGTGACTGTGGGCGGCATCGTGACCGCTGATACCTCGCACCTGGGGATCTCTCCCCTCAATGTGGCGGGGACCAACGCCTGGTTCATCCAGAACGGTAACGAGCCGTGGAACGGGATATGGGTCACACCGAGCACCGACAGTACGTTGCCGGGGGTCCGGAACGGGGACAGCATCTTCGTGACGGGGACGGTACAGGAGGAGTTCGAGGTCACGCGGATCGGGAACGTGGAGCAGGCGGTCTCCATTGTCTCGTCGGGGAACCCGGTCCCCGAACCGGTTCTCCTGGAGACGGGTGACTTCGACCCGAACGTCGGAAACGGAGATCCGGGGGCGGAACCGTACGAAGGGATGCTGGTGCGGTTCGAGGATGTTACCGTGACCGACATCTATCCCGTCTGGTCGGACCCGACGGAGTACCACATCGATGATGGCTCTGGACCGATCCTCACGCGCCAGGACGGGAAGAACTCCTATTCGAACGTCCCTGAAGATTCCACCAGCGGCAAAACGATCCTCTACCGGGGGACCACGATCTCCTCCATCACCGGGGTGATCCACTACAGCTTCAACCGGTACAAGCTGACGCCGCGCACGGATGCCGATTTCGGTATCGTCACATCGGTGGAGATCACGCGGGAGCCGGAGGTGCCGGCACGCTACGCGCTCGCGCAGAACTACCCCAACCCTTTCAACCCGACAACGGTCATCCAGTACAGCGTGCCGGCTGCCGGGCTGGTCTCGTTGAAGGTCTACAATGTCCTCGGTCAGGAGGTAAGGTCGCTCCTCAACGAGCAACAGGCGCCAGGGACGTACAGGGTGCGCTTTGACGCAGCGGGGATGGCGAGCGGGCTCTACTTCTACAGGCTTACGGCGGGCTCCTTTGTGGAGATCAAGAAGATGGTGCTTCTGAAGTAATAGCAGATGTGACAGCACCCCCCGCTCCGCCGGGGCGGGGGGCACGGAGGACTATGCCGTTGGAGCGGAGTGTGAAGGCATGACTGCCAGGCGGTGGTACCATACTCCTTTTCTGGTCCTTTTTCTCATTTTCGCGCTCAGTTGCGAAGAGAAGATAGCCGACAATCCCCTGGTGGAGGGGCCGCCGAAGACGTTCCTCTGGCTGTTTCCCGACTCGAGTGTGGGGGTCGGAGTCAGTCGCCAGGATATCCACTGGTGGGGTGAGGATCCGGACGGTGTGGTCAGGGGGTTCCTCTTCTCCTTCAGCATTGTCGAGACCGACGTCTTCGAGCCGCCCGATCCCGACACGCTGAGATACACCTGGGTCACCTCGAACGACTCAACCGTCTTCTTCCCTCTTGACACGCTCTTTCGCCGGTACCTCGTTGCTGTTCGCGCCGTGGACAACACGTTCCCCGGACTGCCGGAGAGGAGTGTCGTGCGTCTGTTCCCCGTGCCGTTCTGGGACAGGGACGACAACGGCCTGCTGGATCCGTCTGATGAGGAGCTTCCGGACCTGCCGGGCGCAATGGACCCGAAAGGTGCGGCCCTCACGTTCCCCATCAGGAACACCCCGCCGGAGATCGGCTTTCTCCCCAACCCGACCGATGGCTCGGCTCTCAAGCAGCCCGATACCACGTTCACCGTGGCGACCTTTGCCTGGAAGGGGAGTGATTTCGACGGTGACAACACGCTCTTTGCCTACCGCTTTGCCCTGAACGACACGTCTCAGGATCGCTGGTTCACCGTTCCTCTCCGTGACACGATAGTCACGCTTGTGGTCCCCCGGTCCCGCAGCGACGCTGCGGCCGGCGAGGTGAGTGCGGATGTCTACGGGGGCTACTTCCTGGAGAGACGCTTTCTGGGGGAGGTGGCCGGACTCCGGCTTGACGCCCTCAATGTGCTCTACGCGCAGGCGCAGGACGTGGCGGGTGAATTCAGCCAGGCCATTGTTATGCCATCGGGTGATGATCACTGGTATGTGCGCAAGCCTCGTGGCCGCATGCTCATCGTGAGCGACTACATCAGCTTCGATGCCGGTCTTGCCTTCGAGACCTACCGCTCATCGCTGGCGGCTCTTCCGGGGGGCGCCTATGCGACTGTTGATCACCTGGATATCGGTCTCGGCCTCACGGCGACCGAGAAGTCGCTCGGCATGCCCGGAAGGCTCGTTCCCCCCTTCATCGATCCGGCCCTCGTCCACACGTTCCTCCTGTTTGACGAGGTGTTGTGGTACACGGACCAGTTTCCGAGCCTCGTTGTTGCGCAGCTCTCGCTCTTCACCTACATGCAGAACGGCGGGCGGGTCCTCTTCTCGACCTCCTTCCAGACCGCCGTCGACCCGAGTGGCGCCCTCCGGGATTTTGCCCCCATCGACAGCATAAGCAGCGTGGATCTCTCTCCGACACGGCCGCCGGTCCCGCCCGCCGTGGCGGGTGATACCCGGATTCCGGCAGGCTTCGTTCTGGTCCCGGACAGTACAGGCCCGGAGGAACCCTATCCGCGGCTCGCGTTCAACGCCTCCCCGGTGATCCACTCTATCTTCATGAGGCCGGTCTACCGGCGATCCGATGCACGGTACATTTACCATCTCGAGTCCGATACAAGGGTGCCGGCCCGTTACATCGGCGCTCCAAACGTGGCCGTGATAGACGGAGCCCGCACGATCATCTTCTTCGGGATGCCGCTTCATCTGCTCGACAACACCGAGGCCGGAAACCCGCTCGGGTTAACGGCGTTCTTTGCTCGAGCGTTTGCCGAAGAGTTCAATCCCCTTCAAAAGGTCGACAGGCGGAGATTCTGATGAGAGGGCATCGAACGGTTCTGCGGTTTCTCCTTCTCTGTGCCTTTGCGCCCGGGATACTCACCGGGCAGACAGCCCGGAAGGGGGCTATCGTGGGGAAGGTCTTCGATGTGGCGACCCGCGAGGGACTGCCCGGTGCGAACGTCCTCATCAAGGGGACCTACTACGGGGGGGCCAGCGACTTCGAGGGGGACGTCCGGATTATGAACGTCAGCCCGGGGACATACACGCTGGAGGTGTCCCTTCTGGGCTACACGCCGATGCAGTTCACGAACATCGTCGTGGAGCCCGGCGACACGGCAACTTTCAGTGCTCCTCTCAAGGAGACCGTCCTGACGCTGGATCAGGATATCGTGATCGTGGGAGAGAAGCCGCTCTTTGACATTGAGGAGACCGCCAGCCGCCGGACAATCGGCCAGGAGGAGATCAAGGCGGCCGCCGTGCAGACTGTCCAGGGCATGGTCTCGCTCCAGCCGGGGGTGGTCTTTGCGGACAACGAGATTCACATCCGGGGCGGACGCACACACGAGAACGCCTACCTGCTGGATGGTGTTTCCGTGCAGGATCCTCTGGCCGGGACCGGCTTCGGCCTCCAGCTGAGCCCCGCCTCCATCCAGGAGGTGGAGGTCATTACCGGCGGGTACAATGCCGAGTATGGGCAGGCGACCTCGGGGATCGTCAACATCACCACCCGCGAGGGAGCGGACAGGTACTCCGGTGCGGTCGGATACAAGACTGACCACTACGGTCTGAACAACGGATCGCGGGCTGACTGGAACACGGACATCTATGACTTCTACCTGAGCGGACCGGAGCCGATCACATCCTACGTGCTGCCGGCAGTGGGTCTGGAGATCCCCGGGCAGTTGAGTTTTTTTGGGACGCTCTATGCGAACTACACCGACGGAGACACCCGCTGGGTGGAGACGATCGGGAGTGACAACAGGCCGACCGGCTACGAGATACAGGCGCCGTCGAGTCTCTTCTCTTCGCTCCTGGGCACCTCCCGCTACTCGCCGCGGCGGAGCAACAGCTACTCCTGGCTCGCCAAGCTCACCTACCGGCCGGGGGCGCCGTACAAGCTCTCCTACGCGTACAACCAGTCGGTGGTGATGAACCAGAATACGCAGACGGTCCAGGTAACGCTGGAGCGGGTGGAGCCTAACCCGGGGTACCAGTACCTCTTCCAGTACATACCGGACAGCGCAAACACGTTCACGCAGAAGAACATCCAGCATATCGTCTCGTGGACCCACACGCTGAACGAGCAGACGTTCTACGAGCTGAAGCTCAGCCGGTACACCGCGCACGTGCGGGGGGACGCGAACGGGAAGAGCTTTGACGCCTACATCGAGCCTATGGATATCGTCGACTACCCGATCCGCTACTTCAACCAGGAAACCGACACGGTTGGTGTCGTTCCGGGCGATGGCTTCTACGATCTGGGCTCGCCCAGCTCATGGCGGGATCACTATATAGAGGAGTACACGGTCAAGCTGGACGTGACCAATTTCTTCAGCGAGCGGAACAAGTTCAAGACCGGCATCGAGATGCGATTTCAGCAGATGCAGATGGCTGATATCGTGAGGCCCTGGATCGGGACGCTCGGCTTCGACAACGACATCTACACGGTCTACCCCGCGCAGGGAGCGCTCTACCTGCAGAACAACCTGACGGTGAGCGGTATGATCCTGAACGTCGGGTTGCGTCTGGACTACTGGGCGCCGGGGAAGTACGTGGACGACGTTGCACGGGACACCTCCAGCGCCCTCATCGTTCCGATCCCCCTGCGCGAGGCGTACCTGGAAGACACCTTCACCCTCTTTGGCCGTCAGATCAAAGCGCGCCTCAGCCCGCGCATCGGGATCTCGCACCCCATCAGCGATAACCAGACTCTTTTCTTCTCGTACGGGCACTTCTCGAAGTTCCCGCGGCCGCAGTTTGTCTACTCCAAGCTCTGGCGGACGAGCGTCCGTTCTTCGCTCCCGGTGGGGAACCCCAACCTCAACCCCGAGACCACAGTGGCGTACGAGCTGGGGATCCGGAATCAGCTCTCCGGGGATGACGTCCTCACCGTGACCGCCTTCTACAAGGATATCTTCGACTACATCACCGAGAAGACGGTCCGGCGGCTCTCGGAGACAGGGGGGGCGCAGTTCTTCTCGACCTATCTCAACTCTGACTATTCCCGTATCCGCGGGATCGAGCTGGAGTACAAGAAGCGGATCGGGAACTGGTTCCGAGGTTCGGTCTCGGGATCCTATTCGGTTGCTACCGGAAAGAGCTCCACGCCGAACGAAGACCAGATCCGCTTGCAGCAGGGTGAGCCGGAGAACATCAAAGAGAGGTTCCTCATCTGGGACCGCCCTGTGCAGCTGGCGTTCAATCTGAACTTCATTGTTCCGAAGGGAGAGCCTCTCTTCGGGTTCGGGAAGGGTATTCTGGATGACTGGAACTTCTTCTTCCGGATCTTCTACCAGTCGGGAAAGCGCTACAGCCCCTACCTCCTGGTCGGGACCGATGCGGCAACAGGCCGGCCGGAGTACATCAGGGACATCAACCGCGAGCTGGAGATGGTCGGTGATGACTGGTTCATCCTGAATTTCAACATCGAGAAGTTCTTCGATTTCGGGTTCGGGACGCTCGTTGCAAGCGTGGAGGTGCAGAATCTCCTGGATCGGAAGAACACACAGATCGTGAACCCGGTCACGGGCCGCGCCTACGAGTACGGCGATCCGACACCCACGAGCTACAATGATCCGCTCTATCCCCAGCTCACCGGGGATATCGACCCGTTTCCGTACAACCCTGCACGGTATCTGAGCCCCAGAACGGTGCTGCTCAGTCTGGCATTCAGGTTCTGACATGCAAAACCGCCTCTTCCTGCTTGCGGTCTTCCTGACGGGTGCGCTCACCGCGTCCCGGGTGGAGGCCCAGCTGCTTCCCAATCTGGGGGGGCAGCGTGTCGGTATCTCCGCCTTCCAGTTCCTGAAGCTGGGAGTTGGGGCACGCGGGGTGGGGATGGGAGAGTCGTTTGTGGCGGTGGCAAACGATGCGTCGGCCCTCTACTGGAACCCGGCCGGCCTCGTCCAGTTCTCCGAGAACCAGGTGATGGCCGCTCACACCGCGTACGTCGTCGATATCAGCCACGAATTTTTCGGGATCGTCTACCATCTCACCGAAAGCGATGCGGTCGGGGCTTCCTTCACCACGCTCCACATGGAGGATATGGAGATCACCACGGAAGCACAGCCGTTCGGAACGGGGAGGTACTTCTCCTTCGGGGACGTGGCCCTGAGCCTCAGCTACTCCAGGAAGATGACCGAGCAGTTCAGCTTCGGAGCGACGATCCGGTACGCAGAGGAGACCCTAGATATTCTCACGATGCGATCGTTCATGATCGATCTGGGGACGTTCTACTGGACAGGGCTGGGCTCCTCCAGGTTTGCCGTGGTCATCGCCAACTTCGGAGGTGACGTGTCCCCGGAGGGATCGGTGAGGGATTTCAACGGGAACGAGATCAGTACGTTCCAGTCCTTCTCGCTTCCCACCGTCTTCAAGCTGGGTTTTGCCATCGACCCGGTGCAGTCGGAGAGGCATCTCCTGACAGCATCCATACAGCTGAGCCATCTGAACGACAATTCCGAAAATCTTCGCCTGGGACTCGAGTACGGATGGAACAGCGTCTTCTATCTCCGTGCGGGAGTCAAGCGAACCATCGATCAGTCGCTCCTTGGCGAAGACGCAACGACCGCCGAGAGTTTTTCGCTGGGTGCCGGGGTGCATGTCCCCGTGGGGATCAGCACGATTGGCGCGGACTACTCCTACTCGGATTTCAGCAGGCTGGGCGAGGTACACCGTCTCGCCGTGGCGTTCACCTTCTAGCGCATGACAAAGAGACTCCTCAGTATCGTCCTTTTCTCGGTCGTGGTCCTCGGGGGCTGCGAGGAGAAGCTTGACCTGGCAACGCTGCCGGAGGCGGTGGAAGAGTCTCTCGACACGGTCTACCTCCCCCTCTACCCGTTCTACCCGGGGTACACGGGGGCGCAGGACATCATGATCGGGAATGACCAGCTCCTCTACGTTGCCGACACGCGGGCGAACCGTCTGGTCATGCTCAATCGCGCCGGGCAGTTCATGAGCGCGCGGGAGATGCTCCATCCGGTCTCCGTGGCACAGGACACGAAGCTGGATCTCCTGGTCGGGGGTGAGATCGTGGCTGCGAACGGGGACACTGTAGGTGCGCTCTTTCGCCTCCGTCTCGTCTCGTCCTCTCCCGATTCGGCGCACCGTCTGGATGTGGCCCCCATCGACACGGTCTGGACTGAAAACGCCCGCCCGCGAAGGCGCTTCCCGGGGATCACGGTCTTCGGCGACAACACGTACCTCGTGGCACGCACGGGACCGGACAACAGCAGCTTCATCGACCCCGACGGGAGGGTGCTCCTCTTTGACCGGACCGATTTCTTCATCACCCCGGTACCCGGTCTGACAACGCGCGTGGGGACGGGAATCACCGACATCAACAAACCGACAGGGATAGCGTCGTTCCCCGGGGTGAAGGACTTCGTCCTGACGCAGAGCTCGGAGGGGGTTGCCTACGGCGCGATCTGGATGCGGTACGAGAAGACGGTGGATTTCGACGGGTGGCTCCCGCGTTTCGATCCCGCCGATCCCAATGAGCGATTTGTGGATTTCATCCGTCCGAACCGATTTGTTCTGGCAACGTCCGTGACCATCGACCGTTCCCGCCGTGACGTCTTCATCGCCGATGCGGAGCTCGACAGCATCTCCAAATTCAACAGCCGCGGCCGCTTCAAGAGCGAATCGTTCGGGTTCCACAGATCGGGCGGGATCATGAAGCGGCCCACGGGCCTCGCACACTTCGAGAAGGTGCTCTACGTTCTGGATGCCGAGGTGGGGCAGATCATGCGCTTCCGCCTCAGCACCGATGTTCCGCGGTAGGGTGATTCTTGATTTTCCTGGGTGAATGAGCTACTTTGAGTGGTTAGGAACGTGTGCAGAAGAATAGAGAATGTCCCTCCCCCCCAGCCGTCTTCACCATGCTCTCCTGCTGTGTCTCCTTCTCGCCTGCGTTCACACACCCTCGTCTGCCGCAGGGCGGGAACCCGCAGAGCAGCGGATACTCGTTCACCCGGAATTCCGTGACGCCCGCCCCGGGGCAATCGATGTCCTCCCACGGAGGCAACTCCGACGTCCCAGGATAGGCCTCGTCCTGAGCGGAGGGGGGGCGCGGGGCATGTCGCAGATCGGCGTTCTGAAGGCTCTGGAGCGTCATCGGGTTCCCATCGACTTCATCTCCGGCACCAGCATGGGGGCGATCATCGGGGGGCTCTACGCCTCGGGATGGACCACGGCCGAGATCGAAAGCATTGCGCTCGAGACGAACTGGGACGAGGTCCTCTCGCTGGTCGAGGACACGAGGAGAACCGAACTCTTTCCCGATCAGAAGCTTGCCGTTGATCGAAGCTTTCTCGTGGTCAGGTTCAGGGGTTTCCAGCCGGTGATTCCGCCTGCTGTATCGAGCGGGCAGCGCCTGACCGACATGCTCAGCATCCTGACGCTTCAGTCTCTCTACCATCCCAACCCCAGCTTTGACGATCTCAAGATCCCCTTCAGGGCCGTTGCCACAGATCTCGTCTCCGGCAAGCGGATCGTCCTCCATGAGGGATCGCTTGCCGAGGCACTTCGTGCCACCACCACCGTGCCGCTTCTCTTTACACCCATTGAGAAGGAGGGAATGCAGCTGGTGGATGGGGGTCTTGTGACGAACATCCCAGTGGATGTCGCAGAGGAAGTGGAGTGCGACATCATCATTGCCGTGGACGCGACGAGCGGGCTCCGACAACCCGACCAGATGAAGACACCATGGGAGACCGCCGATCAGATCATGGGGATCATGATGCAGCTCTCCAACGAGGAGCAGCTGGGGAAAGCGGATATCGTCATCATGCCGGAGGTGGGTGGACACCTCTCTTCGAACTTCTCCGGGCTGGATTCGCTGGTTCGATTGGGTGAGGAGACCGCTGAGCGGGAGATGCCGGCAATACGTGCTCTGTACAAAGAGACGCGTGCCGCGCTGCTGGGCCTTCAGGAGGCCAACCCGTCACCGATCTTTCCGCCCGGGGATGTCAGCTTCTCGGGGGAATGGGTTCCGGACAGCCTGCGTGAACACATCAGCCTTGATGCGCGGAGGCGGGGGATCTCGCTGGAAGAGGTGAAGGACCATGTAAACATCCTCTACGCTCTGGGAGATTTCCAGGATGTGCACGCCGAGATCATCTGGGACTCGGCCTCGACCCATGTCGTCTACAGATGCGATCCCAACCCTCTGCTGAGAGGGGTCCGGATCATGGACGGGCAGAACATCCCGGTGGAGTTGCTGGAGAAGCCTTTCGGTCCGCTCATCGACAGGCCGCTCAACAACAGCACATCGCGCGGGGCCATTGAGAGCGTCCTGAGAATGTACCGGGATCAGGGCTACTCCCTTGCCCGCATCGATGCACTCCAGTTCGACCGTGAAAGCGGACTCCTCACCGTTGTCGTCAACGAGGGGATCATAGAACGGATCGATGTCGAGGGGGAAACGCGGACGAAGGACTGGTACGTTCTGAGGGAATTTCCTCTCCAGGAGGGTGACGTGTTTGACATCGAGAAGGCCCGCGAGGGGATCTCCACCATCAGCGGGACGACCCTGTTCGAGTACGTCTATCTGGAGGTAACCTACTGGGACCGGCGACCGGTGCTGACGCTTCGTCTCAAAGAACGTCCCTCACAGCTGATGCGTTTCGGACTCCGGGCGGACAACGAGCGGAACCTCCAGGGGTCGGTGGAGTACAGCGACGTGAACTGGAGAGGTGCGGGGATGCAGCTCGGTCTGAGCGTCACAGGCGGGTCCCGAAATGTTGACTTCCTGGGGCAGTTCAGTGTCCGACGGCTGTTTGACACGTACCTGACCATCGGTCTCACGGCGTTCACCGGGTTTCGCGACAACTACCTCTACACGGAAAACATCCCGCAGGGCGAGGACCGGTGGGAGCTGGAGCGGGTGGGAGAGTACCGCGAGCAACGGTACGGCGCAGATCTCACCTTCGGGAGTCAACTCGAGCGTCTGGGAAACGCCTTCGTGCGGTACGGTCTCCAGGATGTCAGGATCATCGACAGGGAGGGGAGCGCGGCGCTGGAAGATCACTATCGTCTCAGCGTCGTCACCGTGGGCACGATCATCGATTCAAAGAACAGCTATCCGTTCGCCACGGACGGGATCGGTCTGGATGTCTCCTACGAGTTCGCTTCGGAGAGGCTCGGGACCACCCCCGGGGAGGGATACAATGCCCTCCGGCTGATGTACGAGAGCTACACTTCTCTGGGAAGACACTTTGCATTTCACCCGAACCTGACGCTGGGCTTTGCCGACAAGACCATGCCGCTCGGCGAGCAGTTTCGGCTCGGCGGGCGGGGTGCGTTCTTCGGAACCCGTGAGGACGAGCAACGCGGGCGTCAGCTCCTGCTGCTCAATCTGGAGCTCCGCTACCTGCTCCCGTTCAAGATTCTCTTTGATTCCTACCTCCGGCTCCGGTACGATCTCGGAACGATCTCTAAGGTCCCGGAAGAGATCAAGCTCAGCGCCCTTCGCCACGGGGTTGGACTCGAGCTTGCGATCGACACGCCTATCGGGCCGGCCTACTTCAGCGCGGGTCAGGCCTTCTTCTTCAACAAGGACCTTCCGGAGAACCCGTTCCAGCTGGGCCCGCTCCTCCTCTACTTCCAGGTTGGCTACGAACTCTAGAGGAGTCCGGTTTCTTACCCTTTTTCTTGCTATATTTCCGCTCCACGTCCACCACACACGGAGAGGAAGACGCACGACATGACGACGAAACCGCCATCGGAGATCGAGCGCGCCCCGGAGGATAGCCTTGCGAAGATCGCACACGGCAGCGTCGAGGGCATTCCGGCGGTAGATTCGCACGATCTTGACCGTCTGGGGTACAGCATCTGGCTCTGGTTGAAGTATCAGCGGGACCCGCTGGAGATCGCGGTGCGGACGACCAATGCGCGGCTCCTCATCAGCGAAGAGGAGGCCGTTCAGCGGATCACCGCCAAGTTGCGGTCGCACGGAATCAGCATCTAGGAGGGAGTGGCGATGGATCTGGGCCTACGGGGACGGGTTGCGATTGTCTGCGCGGCGAGCCAGGGGCTCGGGAAGGCAGCGGCCGCCGGCTTTGTCCGTGAGGGTGCCCATGTGGTGATCTGCTCCCGGAACAGGAAGCGAATCAATGCAGCCGCGAAGGAGATCCGTGCATCGGTGCCGGAGGGGGAGGCGACGGTCCTTCCCGTTGTGGCTGACCTGAGGAAGGCCAGAGACATCAGACACCTGATCGCTGTGGCAAAGAGGCGCTTCGGGCGGATAGACATATTGGTGACCAATGCGGGCGGGCCCCCGGTCGCGCGTTTTACCGATCTGACCGACAGGGCCTGGCAGCAGGGGATCGAACAGAATCTCATGAGCACCATCCGTTCCATACGGGAGGTTCTCCCGCAGATGCGAAAGCAGGGGTGGGGTCGCATCGTCAACATCACATCGGTCTCAGCCAAGCAGCCGATTGATGACCTGGTGATCTCCTCCACCGTCCGTCCGGGCATTCTGGGTCTTTCCAAGGTCCTGGCGAACCAGAACGCACAGGACGGTATCCTCATCAACAACGTGAGCCCGGGATACATACTGACCGCGAGGCAGCGGGAGCTTGCCTCCGCGCGTGCGCAGAGGGCGAATCTCTCTCTGGAGGAGTACCTGAGAGGAGCGGCGAGGGAGATACCGGCGCAGAGGCTGGGCGACCCGGAGGAGCTTGCGAACGTGATTGTCTTTCTCGCATCGGAGAAGGCGAGCTACGTGACGGGGGCGACGGTCAGTGTGGACGGAGGACTCGCGAAGGGGTTGCTCTAGTGGCGACAGAGACTGTGATGCGCCTTCGGAGCGCGGCCGATGGCAAGCGGACGGGCTTCGACTACACCGGAACGCACCGGTACATCATCACGCTCACCACGTATCGATCGCGCCCGGTCTTTGTCCAGAAGGGTGTTGTCGTCGCCATCCTTGACCTCCTCCGTGAGACGGCCCGGCTGGGTCAGTTCGACGTGTTTGCCTACTGCTTTGTCCCGGACCGGTTGATTGTGGTCGTCCATGGCAAGACGGCGACATCCAACATGAAGGAGTTCCTCGTCGCGTTCCGGCAGAGAGCATCCGCTTCTGTGGCAGCCGACCTGGGCCATCCATTGTGGAAGAAGACGTTTCTGGAGCGGGTGCTTCGCAGAGGGGAAGAGAGCAGAAACGTGGCCCGCGAGCTCTTCAGATTGCCTGTCACGCTGGGCCTTGCGACTTCACCGGCAGCATATCCCTACCTCGGTTCCTTCACCGAAGATATCCACGCTCTCCTTCGCCCCCAGGTGCGAAAAGGGAGGCGGCGCCCCCGCCGTTGAGCGGCAGCGGGGCGGCATTCTTCTTGCAGAGGCACTCACATCGCGCGGCGGTACGTTCCACCGGAGAAGAGCGAAAGCTCTTCGGCGTCCGGACTCCCGATCTCTTGAAGGTGCGGGAATGAGGAGAGGCTTGCGGCGGGGAGGACCAGCTGCTTGCCGCCTCTCAGATGTGTCGTGAGGCAGAGCCCGTTCGGGATGGCCTTTCCCCCGGTCGTGTTATTGAACGTCACAATGACGCGGCTGCAGTGTCGGGAGAGGTTCTCCACCCTCCGCTTCAGCTCGATGAGCTCTCTGCTGTTGTAGAGGTAGTCGTAGCGGGCGTCCATGTCGTTTGCGAGCCATCCCTTTTCATTCCGTCCGTGCAGCCTGAGGTATGCGGTGTCCCCCACGGTTCTCGTGAAGAACGGCATGTACTGCTGCATACGCGGCAGGTCTGCGTTGACGGGGGAGAGCCCGACGTCCTGGAGGAGCCCCGGCAGCCCTCTCTGGTTCCAGGACGCGTGCCGGAGCTCGACGAACAGGGGAAACCCGCGGAAGAGCTCCGCCAGTTTTGTCAGATGGAACCTGTTGCTGCTGGTATTGGTGAAGGAGTAGGGGAACTGCATGAGGAGGCCCCCGAGCCTGTTGTGCCGTGCCAGCTCCTGGAGAATCCCCCGGGTGTTTCTCGTGGCTCCGGGGCGGAACTCCCGCCTGTGCGTGAAGAGAGAGTGGAGTTTGACCAGAAAGAGAAACTCCCCGTTGCCGGAGACAGCCTCCGACCACCCCCGGGCATCAGAGGAGGAAAGGCTCTCGTCCCAGAAGGTCGCCCGGACCTCCACCGAGCTGAAAAAGGTGGAGTAGTAGGTGAGTTTCTGGAGGGAGGAGTACCCGGCGCGGGGGTAGAAGCAGTCATCGAACGTCTCGTGTTCCCAGCCTCCGATTCCCAGGTGATATCGTATCAGGCCCATCTGACTCCCTCCTTGTCTGAATGACGATAGAGCGGAAAAGTGCTTGACAGAACGGTTTCGATTTCGTATATTCGCTGCGGGCAAGATACGACAAAATTGTCGTCCTGTCAAGCAAAAAATAGACAAATATGTCTGCCGGGGAATCATGAAATCGACCATTGGTGAACGGCTCAGGACAGCGCGTGAATCCAAGCACCTCGACCAGGCAACGCTTGCGGAGAAGGTGGGGATCGTCACCAGGACCCTTCAGCGCTGGGAGAAGGGGGAACAGGTGCCGGATGGTGTCTCCATCACCAAGATCGCAAAGACGACGAGCGTCCAGCCGACGTGGCTGCTGACCGGAGAGGGGGAGATGTATCCCGTGCCGCATAGGCCGGACAATGTCTATCCGCTCACGGCAACGGGGAGAAAGAAGTCGCACCTGGCGGACCTGCCGCTCGTCTCGGCAGTTCCCGCCGGACGGGTCACCACGATGTTCCATCCCGACTACGTTGACAACTACGTCACCGTAGACGACGTCAAGGACCCCCAGGCGTTCGCGCTCAAGGTGAAGGGAAACAGCATGGCTCCCCGGATAGAGGATGGAGACGTCGTCATCGTGAGCCCTCAGCGGGAGGCGCGCAGCGGGGACATCTGCGTGGTGCGTGTCGATGGCGAAGATACACTGAAGAAGGTGAAGTTCGAGGGGAACTACATCCACCTTGTCCCGCTCAATCCGGATTTCGAGCCGGTGACCGCGAAGAAGCGGGATGTGAACTTCGTCTGGAAAGTGGTCAAGCTCATCAAGGAGCTCTAAACCGGCGGAGCGCTCACGTCTGCCGCTCGCGATGTTTCCTGGTTCTGGAAAGCTGGATCATCAGGGCCACGAAGGTGAGCGCGAGACCGAGGATCAGCCAGTACTTCTCGTCATGGAGGAGCCACTCGACTACCCCCACGAAGAAGAAAGCGACCCCCAGCGTAATGGCGGGTACCCGAAAGAGCTGTGTGATAGGTTTCAACGGAATGGTGATTCTCCGCGGCCCGATTCCGCTCACTGTGGCTTCTGAACCTCCGGTGGATTGCCGCCCCGCCCGATCCCTTCCTCGTTTCCCCATCCACCTGTTCAACCCGGGGCAGGTCCGCCAGGGCGTGTGATGCCCTGGCGCCGTCCGACTGGATAATAGAGGAAAACCGGACAAGAGTAAAGCCCGGAGGGTGGCGTATGGTCTATCCGATTTGTACCATAGGTGTGGCCGGAAGGCCGCCGCAGCCGCTACGCAGATTCCCCTACTGAAATCAGGAGGACCGTCTCCATGGAGATCCGCGCAATACTCTTCCTCTGTCTCGTCTCGATACTCACCCACGCCGGCAGGGCACTCCCGGGCCTGCCGCAGCAGGAGCCCCTCCCGGTCTCCGTCATGGACATGTCGGGGAACTGGCAGGCGGAGGGCGACCTGCCGTGGCAGGCATTGATGCTGGGTCTTCAGGGCGTGGTGAACAGGGACGCACCGCAGCTCTATCTGCTCTACCCGGATGCGTACGAGCATCCAAACGTCAGGGCCGTGCTGGAGTACTACAGGAGCAGGCATCACGTGGAGACCTCCACGCTGGACTCCCCCGAGGCCGCGCTCCGAAGGTTCAGCCGCTACATGAAAGGATACGTTGTCTGGGACCCGGAGGTGGTGCCGTCGCTGATGGTCTCGTTCACCGTGGCCGGACTGGAAGATGCGCTCATCGTCACCGAGGCCTACATCCCCCTGGCGAAGAAGTACGGACTGAAGCCCGTGGCTGACTTCCGCGAGAGATTTCGCGGGGCATCTGATGTGGAGATATTCCAGTGGGCCTATGACGAGTACTGGGAGCGGTGCAGCCGCGACTATCTGGTCTATCTGGGCGAGTGGTGCACGCTGGACGGAAAGCCGGGGATGGTGCCGGGGATCGCTGATTTCGGCGTGGCTCACCGGACGTTCTTCACGGACCTCTCCGCGAGTCCGGCCGACCCCGAGGAGTATAAGCTCGCGGACAGGATCATGAGCGAGATGAAGACCTATGCCTACGTCTTCGGCTGGCACTCCTACTGCAAGGACCAGGAGGCGGAACATCTCACGATGGTCTCGCGGAACGCGCTGGTCATAGCCGAAGGCGTTGCCACGCTCCCCAACATGAGTTTTCACGGGAAGATGCCGACCACGCCCGGGTTCCAGTTCAAGCAGAAGGGAGTATTCGACCCGGAGCGCGAGATCCGGGAGAAGGTGTACCTCCTTCTGATACAGAGTGACGGGCTCGGGCTCGGCTCGTGGCTTCGTCCCGGGCGCGGTGAGATTCCCTACGGATGGGAAACGAACATGGAGTGGATCGACCTGGCGCCGGCCCTGCTCCAGTACTACTATGAGGAGGCCACCTCAAACGACCACTTCATCGGGAGCCTGAGCGGCCCCGGCTACCTTTACCCGAAGGCGTACCCGGTGGAGAAGCTCCCGGGTGCCCTTCGAATGGCCGACACGCTGATGCAGAGGCTTGACCTCCACGTGTTTGGGATCATGGACTACGTCGAGGGGAATCGGATCGTGGGGAACGTGGACCTGCCGAAGTATGTCGTGGACATCTACTACGAGAACATGCCTCACGTAACCGGATTCCTCAACGGCTACGGCCCCGGGAACACCTATGACTGGCGTGACGGGCGGCCGTTCATCTCCTACAACTACTACGTCGACATTGAGAAGAGCGCCGAGGAGGTGGTGCTCGACCTGAAGGAGCTGGCCCGGTTGAATCCAAAGCGCCCCTACTACCTGGCCGTCCACGTCCGTCAGAACAACGATGTCCGGCGGATGTCCCGCATCGTCGAGGGACTCGGACCCGAATTCGAGGTCGTGCCGCCCCGCGAATTCATGATCATGGCGGGGAAGAAACCGACGATGACCAGGAGGTATCTCGACTACCACCCGGACTTCTCGGGCCACTGGAAGCTGGACGTAAAGGCGAGCAAGAACATCTTCCCCTCGTCCTTTCTCCTGGACGTGGACCAGAGGGGGGATATTATCACGCTGACGACGACGGCTCTCTACTACCGGTTCATTCATCACCGGGAGCTGAAGACCACCAAGACACTGGTCATTGGCGGAGAGCCGGTGGTTTCCCTGGAGGAGCGGACCCGGCGCATGGGTCACCAGGCCGCCTGGTCCGATTCCATCTCCACGCGGGCAGACTGGGATGAAGGGGGAGAGAGACTGGTCTTTGAAACGGACGTGACGCTGGAGACGTCTCAGGGAACGTTCCCCCTCTCGAGCAGGAGCACGTTCCGCCTGGCTGACGGCGGCATGACGCTCATCGTGGAGGAGTGGAGGTCTTCCAGAGACGGGGAGGAGCCGGTCACGGTCTTTGTGTATCGCAAGGTTCTCTGAACGAGGGGGACGTTCACACACACAACGTCTGACAGGAGGCGGGACATGAGAGGATTATCGACAATGCTGCTGGCCATGCTGCTCCCGGTCCACTTCGCGCCCCGTGAGGCGGAGGGAGCCCCGCAGGCACAGGAGAGGATCGAGGTGACCGTGATGAACATTTCGGGATACTTCGAAGCGGTCAACGATCTCCCGTGGCAGGCCATGATGCTGAGCCTTCAGGGGCTTGCGAACAGAGAGGGCGCCAACGTCTACCTCATCTATCCTGACAACTACAAGCATCCCAATGTCCGGGACGTGCTGGCCTACTACGAAAAGCGGCATGGCGTTGATGCGACGGTCGTCCATTCGGTTGATGATGCGGTCAGGAAGTACAGGCAGCACCTCAAAGGGTACGTGATATGGGATCCCGAGGTCGTTCCCTCTCTCATGGTCGCTTTCACCGTCGCGGGGCTGGAAGAGGCGCTCGTCATCACCGAGGAGCATCTCTACCTGGTGAAGGAGCTGGGGCTGGAGATGGTGGCGGACTTCCGAAACAGATTCCGCGGAATGGAGGATGTGGAGATCTTCCGCTGGGCATACGACGAGTACTGGGAGAGGTGCAGCAAGGACTATCTCATCTACCTGGGTGAATGGTGCAAGGGTCTCAACGGGAACCCCGGCATGCAACCGGGTATTGCCGACTTCGGGATCCTCCAGAAGGCGTTCTTTACCGATCTCTCCACGAGCCCGGAGGACGCGGCGGAGTATGCCCTGGCCGACAGGATCATGAGCGAGATGAACCCCTACGCGTACGTCTTTGGCTGGCACTCCTACTGCAAGGACCAGGAGGCCGAGCACCTGACGATGGTCTCGCGCAACGCGCTGGTGGTGGCCGAGGGGCTCGCAACGCTGCCGAACATGAGTTTCCACGGCCAGATGCCGGCCTCGCCCGGTTTTGCATTCAGGCAGAAGGCGCGGCATGACCCCGACCCGAAGGTCGAAGAGAAGGTCTACGTCACACTCATACAGAGTGACGGGCTCGGCATCGGCTCATGGCTGGGGCCCGGGCGGGGTGAGATCCCGTACGGCTGGGAGACGAACATGGAGTGGATTGACCTGGCGCCGGCCCTCCTCCAGTACTACTACGAAGGCGCAACGGAGAACGACTACTTCATCGGGAGCCTCAGCGGTCCGGGGTACCTCTACCCGAAATCCTACCCGCCGGAGAAGCTCCCCGGCGTGCTCCGGAAGGCCGACACGCTGATGCAGAGGCTGGACCTCCATGTCTTCGGCATCATGGACTACACCGAGGGAAACAGGATGGTGGGGAACATTGATCTTTCCAGAGAGGTGGTGGATACCTACTACCAGAACATGCCCCACGTGGCGGGATTTCTGAACGGGTACGGCCCTGCAAACACCTACGACTTCCGTGACGGGCGCCCGCTCATCTCCTACCAGTACTACGTTCATCCGCAGAAGACCGCCGAGCAGGTGGTGCTCGACATGAAGGAGCTTGCAGCGCTCAATCCAGTGCGCCCCTACTTCCTTCCGGTCCATGTCAGGGAGAGCAACGACGTGCAGCGGATGAGGAAGATCGTGGAGGGGCTCGGGCCGGAGTTTGTCGTCGTTCCTCCCGCCGAGTTCATGATCCTGGCGGGGAAGAGACCGACGATGACCAGGCGGTATCTGGACTACCGCCCTGACTACTCGGGTCACTGGGAGCTGGACAGGAAGGCAAGCGTGAACATCTTTCCCCCCTCCTACACGATGCATATCGATCAGAAGGGGAATCAGATCACCATCAGCACGAAGGGCTCCTACGAGCGGTTCACGCACCACCGGGAGCTGAGCACCTCCAAGTCGCTCCTGATCGGCGGCCCTCCGGTCCGGGCAGCTGAAGAACGGTGGCGCCGTTTCGGACACAAGGCGGCTTGGGCGGATTCCATGTCGGTGCGCGCTCGGTGGGGAGAGGACGGAAAGACCCTGCACCTGATCATGGATGCGCGGGTCGAGACCTCTCAGGGGACGAGCCCGGTGACCTCCACGAACACCTTCAGCCTCTCCGATGGAGGTATGACGCTCACCGTGACAGAGCGCCGCTCGAGCTGGGGAGGCGAGGAGCCGGTGGTGATCCTCGTCTACAGAAAGGCCCTCTGAGGAGGCACATCCCCTACTCAGGCGTCCCGATGAACGGTCTCCTGAGAAAATGCCGGCAGGCAGACCGCAACGTACTCTGCCCCCTCATCGAGGGGGGTGCTGTACCGGACCCATTCGTCGTGACGCGCGATGACGGCCTGGCCGGCATGGACCTCCAGCGTTCCCTCCTCGGACTCGACCAGGAGCATTCCCCGCAGCACCAGGGTGAACTCGTCAAATGCAGGTTGCTGCCCCGGCTCGGCCCACCCTCCCGGACTCTTCATCCGGGCGATGCTGACCCGGTCGGTCCCGGTGTTCACCCGCCCGATGTACTCCTCGATGAGCTTGGGTCTGTTCCCGGCTGATTCGATGATCGAAGGTGAGGGGATGAGTCTCGGCATCTGTCTGGCCCTCCGCTGTCACTCCTGTGTCGTTTGGCTCTATTCCTCCGGAAAGGGTCGCCTGGTCACTATCGTCCAGGTCGTGTCTGATCGAGTCCTGCGGTGATGCCGGGAGGAGGAGATCAAGGATGGCGTCCAGCATCTCCTCCGAGACCTCGTCCCGGTTCGAGAGAAAGACCACCGTCAGATCTTCATCGGGAAACCACTGCAGGCTGTTCCGAAATCCCCTGGTGCTCCCCCCGTGGTAGATTCTCCTCATCCCGCGGTACGCGTCGAGGCGAAAGCCGTACCCGTAGGGCACCTCCTCGCCGCGGCTCAACGTGGCCGGGAGGAACGCCCGGGCGAGCGCCTCGGGGGGGATCAACGCCTCCCGTCCCTGGAGGAGGTCCAGCCATCTGGCCAGGTCGACCAGCGAGGAGTAGATGCCGCCGTCTCCCAGGACCGCGCTGGTCGTGCTCTGATCCGTGCGCATCCATCCCTGGTCTCCCCGGGAGTAGCCGTAGGCACGGTGGGGGACGGTGGAAACGTTCCGTTCGAAGGCCACCGTGTTTGTCATCCCCAGGGGACGAAAGATCCGGGCCGCAAGAAACTCGGCGAACGGGAGCCCCGAGATCTTCTCCACGGCCATCGCCAGCACCGCGTAGCCAGAGTTGCTGTAACGAAACGCGGAACCGGGTGCGAAGCCGGTGGAGTCCTGCTCCATCATCAACCGGAGGACGTCCCGGTCCTTCACCTGCACCGTCTGCGTGTCGGGGAGGAGGCTCTCGTAGTCGGGTAGCCCCGAGGTATGCTCGAGGAGGTGTTCGACTGTA
>Ga0209536_100001266_pt1 | contig 41868 bp, 31 predicted proteins | sample DeeMarSeWOR28_12_FD_187461 | JGI IMG/M metagenome (GOLD analysis project Ga0209536, IMG submission 187461) | Marine sediment microbial communities from White Oak River estuary, North Carolina - WOR-2-8_12 (SPAdes) (version 2) | ecosystem: Environmental > Aquatic > Marine > Intertidal zone >...
TGTCGCGCACGTGTCTCTTAATTCTTGGCTTTAGGGTTCCAGTAGCAGTGGTTCGGTAGGAGTCTCTCTCATGGCGGCGACGATTCAGACGAACTTTCGGATGCGACATTCATTCGGGAAGATCGAGCACATCCTCGAGATCCCGAACCTGATCGACATTCAAAAGCGCTCGTACGACAAGTTCCTTCAAACAGATGTCCATCGGGACGAGCGCGAGAACATCGGCCTGCAGGGCGTGTTCAACAGTGTGTTCCCGATCCGGGACTTCAACGGGACGAGCGAGCTCGTGTTCAGCGGGTACACGCTCGAGCGCCCGAAGTACGACGTCGACGAGTGTCGGCAGCGTGGGATGACCTACGCCGCGCCGATCAAGGTGACGATCCAGCTCATCATCTACGACACGGGTGGTGACAGCACGGAGCGCGCCGTTCGCGACATCAAAGAGCAGGAAGTCTACTTCGGTGAGATCCCGCTGATGACGGTGAACGGCACGTTCATCATCAACGGGACCGAGCGCGTCGTCGTCAGCCAGCTTCACCGAAGCCCTGGCGTCTTCTTCGACCACGACCGTGGCAAGACGCACTCGAGCGGCAAGCTCCTCTACCAGGCTCGCATCATTCCTTACCGCGGCTCGTGGCTCGACTTCGAATTCGATCCGAAGGACTTGCTCTACGTCCGCATCGACCGCCGCCGTAAGATGCCGGCGACCGTCCTGTTGAAGGCGCTCGGGTACAATACCCAGCAGCTCCTCAACTACTACTACGATACCGAGACGATCTACATCCTCTCGAAGGACCAGTACGCCAAGTCGATCGAGTACGATCTTCTGCCCGGCCAGCGTGCCACGCACGACATTTCGGTTGGCGAGGACGTCTTGGTCCGGAAGAACCGCAAGTTCACACGTGCGGCGATCCGTAAGCTGAAGTCAGCCGGCCTCGACTACCTACCCATCGATTTCACCGAGGTCATCGGGAAGGTGGCTGCCGAAGACGTCATCGACGAGGATACAGGCGAGATCCTGCTGGCTGTCAACGAGGAGGTCACCGAGGCTCGGATCGACGCGCTTCGCGAGGCCGGCATCAACGAGTTCAAGGTTCTCTTCATCGATGGCCTCAACGTAGGAAGCTACTTGAGGGACACGCTCTTGGTCGACAAGGTGCAGTCGCAAGACGAGGGCATCCTCGAGATCTACCGGCGCCTCCGCCCGGGCGATCCGCCCACGCTCGACACGGCGCGTAATCTCTTCAACAACCTCTTCTTCAATCCAGAGCGCTACGATCTCAGTCAGGTCGGCCGCCTCAAGCTGAACTACAAGTTCTACAAAGAGACCGAAGAGGAAGAGAAGCCGGCGCTCGACCACACGGTGCTCACGAACACCGACATTCTCGATACGGTCAAGAACCTCATCGAGCTGAAGAACGGTCGCGGCTCAGTCGACGACATCGATCACCTCGGTAACCGCCGTGTTCGCGCCGTCGGCGAGCTGATGGAGAATCAGTACCGCATCGGCCTCGTGCGCATGGAGCGCGCGATCAAAGAGCGCATGAACATGTCTCAAGAAATCGAGACGCTCATGCCGCACGATTTGATCAACGCGAAACCGGTGAGCGCGGTCGTCAAAGAGTACTTTGGCTCCAGCCAGCTCTCGCAGTTCATGGACCAGACCAACCCGCTCAGCGAGGTCACGCACAAGCGACGGCTCTCGGCTCTCGGGCCAGGTGGTCTCACGCGCGAGCGCGCGGGCTTCGAGGTTCGCGACGTTCACACCACTCACTACGGTCGGATTTGTCCCATCGAGACGCCTGAAGGTCCGAACATCGGGCTTATCGCGTCACTTTCGACCTACGCGCGGGTCAACGAGTACGGCTTCGTCGAGACGCCGTACCGAAAGGTCGAGGACGGCATCGTGCTCGACGATCACGTGCGTTGGTACTCCGCTCTCGAGGAGGAGGGGCACTACATCGCTCAGGCGAACGCGATCATCGACAAGATGAGCCGCAAGCTCGCCGGCCAGCTCATCAGTGCTCGTTTCAACGGTGAGTTCGTGATGATTCCGCCCAGCAGCGTTCAACTCATGGACGTGTCGCCGAACCAGCTCGTGTCGGTTGCAGCTTCGTTGATTCCGTTCCTCGAGCACGACGACGCCAACCGCGCGTTGATGGGCTCGAACATGCAGCGTCAGGCTGTTCCGTGTGTCCGTACACATGCGCCGATTGCCGGTACCGGCATCGAGGGCCGCGTTGCGCGCGACTCCGGTGTTTGCGTGGTTGCGCAGCAGGACGGTGTGGTCGAGTCGGTCGATGCGACCCGCATCGTCGTCAAGGCAGAAGGGCTCGCCGGCGCGTTCCCGGACATCTACCGCCTCAACAAGTTCCAGCGCTCAAACCAGAACACCGCGTACAACCAGACGCCGATCGTGCGGCCTGGCGATGTAGTGAAAGCTGGCGACGTCATCGCCGACGGACCCAGCACGGACCATGGTGAGCTCGCACTCGGTCAGAACGTGATCGTAGCGTTCATGCCCTGGGGTGGCTACAACTTCGAGGACTCGATTCTGCTCTCCGAGCGGATTGCCAAGGACGACGTCTACACGTCGGTGCACATCGAGGAGTTCGAGTGCGTCGCTCGCGACACCAAGCTCGGCAAGGAAGAGATCACCCGCGACATTCCGAACGTCGGTGAAGAAGCCCTCAAGGACCTCGACGAGTCGGGCATCGTGCGCATCGGCGCCGAGGTCAACTCCGGCGATATCCTCGTCGGCAAGATCACGCCGAAGGGCGAGACTCAGCTCTCCCCAGAAGAAAAGCTTCTTCGCGCCATCTTCGGCGAGAAGGCTGGCGACGTCCGCGACACGTCGCTCAAGGTTCCGCCAGGCGTGAGCGGCATCGTCATCGATGCTCGGGTGTTCGCACGTAAGGGCACTGAAAAGGACGAGCGGTCGCTTCAGATCGAAGAGACCGAGCGCGCCAAGCTCGAAAAGGACATGGCTGACGAGATCAAGATCGTTCTCGATTCGGCGCATGACCGCGTTCGCAAGCACTTCGTCGGCGCTTCGACCACCGCCAAGTTGGTCGGAGACAAGGGCAAGGAGCTCCTCGCCAAGGGTCAGAAGATCACGAACGAGGATCTCGACGGGATCCCCCACAAGTACTGGCAGCACATCGAGATCGACAAGGACAAGGGCAAGACCGACGAGATTCTCGAGCAGGTCGACGACCAAGTCGATGCGGTAAAGATGTTGTTCCAGGAGAAGATCGACAAGCTCGGCAAGGGCGACGAGCTTCCCCCGGGCGTCATCAAGATGGTGAAGGTCTACGTCGCCATCAAGCGCAAGCTGCAGGTTGGCGACAAGATGGCCGGCCGCCATGGTAACAAGGGTGTCGTCAGTCGGATCCTTCCGGAAGAGGACATGCCTTACCTGCCAAATGGCAAGCCGGTGGACATCGTGCTGAACCCGCTCGGCGTTCCCTCGCGAATGAACGTCGGACAGATTCTCGAGACCCACCTAGGTTGGGCGGGGTATCTTCTCGGCACGCAGCTGCAGGAAATGATCGAAAAGAAGGCGAGCGCGAACGAGCTTCGCGAGCGCATTCGGGCCATCTTCAAGGGCGGAAAAATCGTCCAGGTCCTCGACACACTTCCCGACGACGAGGTGGCCCAGATGGCCAAGAGTTGGAAGCACGGCTTGCAGCTTGCAACGCCGGTCTTCGATGGTGCCAGCGAAGAGGAGATCAAGAACCTTCTCCGATTGGCTGGCGTTCAGGACAACGGCCAGACCGTGTTGTTCGATGGCCGCACCGGTGAGGCGTTCCACGAGGACGTCACCGTCGGCATCATGTACATGCTCAAGCTCCACCACTTGGTGGACGACAAGATCCATGCGCGAAGCATTGGTCCGTACTCGCTCGTCACGCAGCAGCCGCTCGGCGGCAAGGCGCAGTTCGGCGGCCAGAGGCTCGGCGAGATGGAGGTCTGGGCGATGGAGGCCTACGGCGCGGCGTACGCGTTGCAGGAGTTCCTCACCGTGAAGTCCGATGACGTGCAGGGCCGCACACGCATGTACGAGTCGATCGTGAAGGGGGACTACACGCTCGAAGCCGGCCTACCGGAGAGCTTCAACGTCCTCATGAAAGAGCTTCAGGCGCTCTGCCTGAACGTCGAGTTGGTCGAAACGAGTCAATTGGGGCGGCGCTCGGATGACGTCCTTGCAGCGGAGGAAGAGTAAGTCATGAAGGATATCTTCAGCTTCTTCGAAAAGCCGAAAGATCCGCTGGCGTTTTCAGCGATTCGCATCTCGCTGGCTTCGCCGGAAAAGATCCGCGAATGGTCTCACGGCGAGGTTCGAAAGCCCGAGACGATCAACTACCGAACGTTCAAACCCGAGCGCGACGGCCTCTTCTGCGCGAAGATCTTCGGACCCGTCAAAGACTACGAGTGCATCTGCGGCAAGTACAAGCGCATGAAGCACCGAGGGATCGTCTGCGAGAAGTGCGGCGTCGAGGTGATTCAGAGCAAGGTTCGCCGTGAGCGCCTTGGTCACATCACCCTTGCAACGCCGGTCGCGCACATCTGGTTCCTCAAGAGCCTGCCGAGCCGCATCGGCGCCATTCTCGACATCACTCTAAAGGACCTCGAGCGGGTGCTCTACTGCGAGAGCTACGTCTGCCTCGACCCTAAGGAGACCCCGCTCGAGCGCGGCGAGATTCTCACCGAGGATCGCTACCACGACATGCTCGACGAGTACGGCGACGATGCGTTCGAAGCCGGCATGGGCGGCGAAGCTGTTCTCGAAATGCTTCGCGACCTCGACGTGCATGCGATGGCCGAGCAGCTTCGCTTGGATCTCAAAGAGGCTACCAGCGAGGCGAAGCGTAAGAAGTACGCAAAGCGACTCAAGGTCATCGAAGCCTTCCGCGACTCGGGTAACCGACCCGAGTGGATGATGCTCTCGGTCATCCCCGTGCTTCCACCGGACCTTCGTCCGTTGGTGCCGCTCGATGGCGGACGTTTCGCGACGTCGGACCTCAATGACCTCTACCGTCGTGTCATCAACCGGAACAATCGTCTCAAGCGGCTCATCGAGCTCAACGCACCGGAGATCATCATCCGGAACGAGCGCCGCATGCTGCAAGAGGCGGTCGACGCGCTCTTCGACAACGGTCGCCGTGGCAAGACGATTACCGGCCCGAACAAGCGTCCACTCAAGTCGCTCTCCGACATGCTCAAGGGCAAGCAGGGCCGCTTCCGGCAGAACCTGCTCGGCAAGCGCGTCGACTACTCCGGCCGTTCGGTCATCGTGGTCGGTCCGGCGCTTCGTCTACACCAGTGCGGTCTTCCAAAGAAGATGGCGCTCGAGCTGTTCAAGCCGTTCATCTACAACAAGCTCGAAGAGCGGGGCTACGTAACGACCATCAAGAGCGCCAAGAAGCTCGTCGAAAAAGAGAAGCCCGAGGTTTGGGACATTCTCGAAGAGGTCATCACCGAGCATCCGGTGATGCTGAACCGCGCGCCGACGCTTCACCGTCTCGGCATCCAGGCGTTCGAGCCCGTTCTCATCGAGGGCAAAGCGATCCGGCTCCACCCGCTCGTCTGCACGGCGTTCAACGCGGACTTCGACGGCGACCAGATGGCGGTCCACGTGCCGCTTTCAGTCGAGGCGCAGATGGAAGCGCGGGTGCTCATGATGAGCACCAACAACATCCTGTCGCCCGCCAGCGGACGCCCGATCATCAACCCGACGCAGGATATCGTTCTCGGCCTCTACTACATGACGCGCGAGAAGCCTTTCGGGAAGGGCGCCTACCGCGCCGGCCAGGAGAAGGACGGCGACTTCACCGGCATCTTCGCCTCTTCCGACGAGGTGCGGATGGCGTACGACCAGAACATGGTCGGCCTGCACTCCCGCATTCGCTACCGTTACAAGGGCCGAATCTACGACACAACCGTTGGTCGCGTGCTCGTGAGCGACGTGTTGCCCCCGGGCATGGAGTTCCCATCGGTCAACAAGGTGCTCGACAAGAAGTCGCTCTCGTCGCTCATCGACGAGTGCTACCGCGCCAGCCGCAACAAGAACACCGTTCTTCTCGCGGACCGACTACGCACCATGGGCTTCGAGATGTCGACGCGTGCTGGCATTTCGATCTGTATGGACGACATGATCATCCCGGACTCGAAGAAGGACGTGCTGGGCGCTGCGCAGGAAGACGTCACTACCGTCGTCGAGCAGTACCAGGAGGGTCTGATCACGGACGGCGAGCGGTACAACAAGGTCGTCGACATCTGGGCGGAGGCTTCGGATCAGGTCGCGCGCGATCTGATGGAGTCGATTGGTACCGAAGAGGTGACCGATCCCGCGACCGGCGAGAAGACAGTTCAGCCGAGCTTCAACTCGATCTTCATGATGGCCGACTCCGGCGCTCGTGGCTCGAACCAGCAGATTCGTCAGCTGGCCGGCATGCGTGGCCTGATGGCGAAGCCGTCCGGTGAGATCATCGAGACACCCATCACGGCGAACTTCCGTGAGGGTCTGACCGTGTTGCAGTACTTCATCTCGACACATGGTGCGCGTAAGGGTCTTGCCGACACCGCCCTCAAGACGGCGAACTCCGGTTACCTCACGCGGCGTCTCGTCGACGTGGCGCAGGATTGCGTCATCACCGACTACGACTGCGAAACACTCGATGGTATTTGGGTCAGCAAGCTCGAGGAGGGTGGCGAGGTCGTGACACCGCTCGGCGAGCGTGTTCTCGGTCGAGTCGCACTCGAGGACATCACCGATCCAGTGACCGACGAGGCACTCGTCGAGGCTAACGAAGAGATCGATGAGGCTCGCGTCGCCCGTATCGAAGCGGCCGGCATCGAGCGCGTCTTGATTCGCTCTGTGCTCACCTGTCAGAATCGTCGTGGTGTCTGCGCGATGTGCTACGGCCGTGATCTCGGCCGTGGCTACGATGTGAACATCGGCGAGGCGGTCGGCATCATCGGCGCTCAGTCGATCGGTGAGCCGGGCACGCAGCTCACGATGCGTACGTTCCACATCGGTGGTGCGGCGGCGCGCGGAAAGATCGAGCAGAGCTCCATCGAGACCCGTTCCGGCGGCATCGTGAAGTTCGAGAACGCCAAGCTCATCACCAAGCGTGATGGCACGGTTGTCGTGATGAACCGGCACGGTGCTGTCGCGGTCGTCGATGAGTCGGGCCGCGAGCGCGAGCACTTCAGCCTGACCTATGGCTCGTTCGTCAAGGTGAAGGAGGGCGACAAGGTGGAGCGCGGGACGTTGCTCGCCGAGTGGGACCCTTATGCCATTCCGATCCTCACCGAGGTCGAGGGCGTCGTGAAGTACGGCGATGTGGTCGAAGCGGTGACGATGGAAGAGAAGCTAGACGAGGTGACGGGTCTTTCGAGGCGCGTCATCATCGAGTCTCGCGATCCAAGCGCGCGTCCGCGTGTGTCGATCAAGGACCCGAACACGGGCGACACCATGAAGACAGGCGCTGGCGAGAACATGGCGCGGTACTTTCTCCCCGTCGGGGCGAACATCATTCCGGCGGACGGCCAGAAGGTCGAAGCCGGCGAGATCATCGCGAAGATCCCCCGGGAAACCACGAAGACCAAGGACATCACGGGCGGTCTGCCGCGTGTCGCCGAGCTCTTCGAGGCGCGCAAGCCCAAGGACCACGCGATCATCAGCGAGATCGATGGCATCGTCACCTTTGGTAAGGATACCAAGGGCAAGCGTAAGGTCATGATCACGCCGGAGGTCGGTGAGCCCAAGGAGTACCTCATCGCCAAGGGCAAGCACCTCACCGTGAAAGACGGTGACCACGTTCGCGCCGGTGAACCCTTGATGGATGGTCCTGCGAACCCGCACGACATTCTCAAGGTCAAAGGCGAGAAGGAGCTTGCGGCTTGGTTGGTCGACGAGATCCAGCAGGTCTACCGACTGCAGGGCGTTGCAATCAACGACAAGCACATCGAGGTCATCGTTCGCCAGATGCTTCGGCGTGTTCGCATCAAGGAGACCGGCGACACCCGGTTCCTTCCGGACGAGCAGGTCGAGAAGACCGTTTTCGAACGCGAGAACGAGGGAGTCATCGCCAAGGGTGGTCAGCCGGCCGTGGCTGAGCCCCTCTTGCTCGGCATCACCAAGGCGTCGCTCTCTACGGATTCGTTCATCAGTGCGTCGTCTTTCCAGGAAACGACGAAGGTCCTCACCGAGGCAGCCATCAGCGGCAAGGTCGACGAGCTCCGCGGTCTCAAGGAGAACGTCATCATGGGCCGCTTGCTTCCCGCAGGTACCGGCCTCGGCGCCTACAACAAGATCGACATGATGGTCGACGACCACGCGGTTCAGCCGCTAACCCCAGCGCCGGCCATCCTCGAGCCAGAGCCCGTCGCGGCCGCGGCCTCCGAAGAATAGGCCGGTCTTCGGATGGAAGCTCCAGGGAAGGGTTATCTGTTCGAGACCGATGAGCACCACGCGCTGCGCGAGCAGATTCGTCGCTTCGCGGCGAACGAGATCGCGCCGCACGCGCATGCTTGGGAGGAGGCGAACGAGTTTCCGAGGGAGCTGTATCAGACGGCAGCGAAGGCGGGATTCCTCGGAATCGGCTACCCCGAGGAGCTCGGTGGCAATGGTGGAGATCTCACCCACGTGCTGGTCGCCTCGGAGGAAATGGTGCTGGCGGGGAAGTCGGTTGGAACCCTCGTTGGTTTGGGGAGCCTCGGCATCGCGATTCCTCCGATCGTGAAGTTCGGCACCGACGAACAGAAGGAACGCTTCGTTCGGCCGGCGCTCACGGGGGAGAAGGTCAGCGCGCTTGGGATCACCGAGCCCGGCGGCGGAAGCGACGTCGCGGCAGTTCGGACGAAGGCAGTTCGCGATGGGGACCACTACGTAGTGAACGGCTCGAAGACCTTCATCACGTCCGGGTGCCGCGCCGACTTCGTAACAGCCGCAGTCCGCACGGGTGGTGACGGACACAGCGGCATCTCGATGCTGGTCATCGAGAGCAACACGCCGGGCTTCAGCGTCTCGAGCAAGCTCAAGAAAACGGGATGGTGGGCGAGCGATACCGCAGAGCTCGCTTTCGAGGATTGCCGCGTTCCAGCGAGCAACCTGATCGGCCAAGAGGGCGCCGGCTTCTTGATGATCATGATGAACTTCGTGACCGAACGGCTCTTCATCGCTGGGCAATGCGTAGCGATCGCCGAGCTCGCCTATAGAGAAGCCGTCCAGTACGCGAAAGAGCGGCACGCGTTCGGAAAGAACCTCGCCGGATTCCAGGTCATTCGTCACAAGCTTGCCGATATGGCGACCCAAATTGCGGCCGCACGTTCGCTAACCGGCGAGTGCGTCACGCGCTACCTCAATGGCGAGCAGACACCAGCGCTTGCGGCGATGGCCAAGAACACCGCGACTGACGCGTGTTCCGCAGTCTGCGATCAGGCGGTTCAGATCCACGGAGGCTACGGCTACATGCGCGAGTACGTCGTCGAACGACTCTACCGCGACGCCCGACTCTACCCGATTGGTGGTGGCACGCGCGAAATCATGAATGAGATCATCAGCAAGGTAGAAGGCTACTAGGGGGAGCGTCCCCCTAGGAGGATGCCTTGCTGGATGAAGCTCGTGATGAGGGTGGAGAGTTTCTCGATGAAGGCTGAGCCTATGTCCGTGTCGTGCGCGGCCGCCACTCGTTGAACGGATTCGGCGACGGTTTCTTCTCCCCGTTGCCAAGCTTCGAGCAAGTCGGCCGCTAGGGGGTTGAGAGCTCGGACCACCGCGCGGTGCTTGTCGCTGCGGGAGATGCAGAGCAGCACGGGGTCGCGCGTGTATCCCGTGTCGGGAGTCGGCCCTTCGTGCACATGGTGATCGAGGCGGAGAAGCGCAACGGCCGTTCGGACGACGGGGCGAGCTTCAAAGCTGAAAGAGGCGTTCGGCGATGGGTCCGGCGGTGCGTGCCGGACGGTCCAGGTCGCGATTTCGTAGCGAGCAAGGTCCGCGATCCAAGGCTCGGCGGTGTCTCGCCATATCGGGATGGCGAATTCCGCGAGCTCGTTGGGGACGTTGCGGAAATAGCGGGTCTTCGGGCCTCCCGTGCTGAGCCATTCATCGATGATCTGGCCGCGTGAATCCTCGCCAATTGCGACCTTCGTTCGGGGCAGGGCGGCGTCCACGACGCCGATGAGTCTCGTTCGAACGAGGCTCCGATAGACCAGCCATCGCTCACGCGAGCCGAGCAGCTCGAGGTCCGCTTCACTCGGCTCGGAGTCGAAGCACACGCGCTGCATCGCTCTTGCGGTGTCAGCGAGCATTGCCGTCCTCCGTGGCGTTGCGGTATATCGACCAGAGCTCGTCCACCTCAGCGAGCAGCTCGTCGAGCGGCGGGATGTTGTTGTCTCGCTCGAGGAGCACAGGTACGGCACCCACCTTGCGCAGGGTGTAGTCGAGAAGCTCGTAGACGTCGTCTGGCACCGACTCGCCATGAGTGTCGATTCGAAGGCCATCTTCTCGCACGTAGTGCCCTGCCACATGGATCTGAACCACACGTTCCTCGGGTATCTTGTCGATGTAGGCCTTCGCGTCGAAGTCGAAGTTGCGGCTGTTGACGTAGATGTTGTTCACGTCGAGGAGCAGCTTCGCGTCTGCCCGTTCGAGCACATCGACCACGAAATCGGCTTCTGCGAGCCCATCGGTGCCTTGCGGCGCGTAGTAGCTCACGTTCTCGAGCGCGAGCGGTGTATCGATCGCATCTCTCACCTCGATCAGCCGTTGCGATGCGATGGCAGCCGCCTCTTCTGTGAAAGGTAGCGGTAGTAGATCGTGAAAAAAGCGGTCGCCGACTGCACCCAAGCACAAGTGCTCGCTGTGCCAAGGGATTTCGAGCTCCGACAGAAATGCGCCAAGCTCGCCCAGATACGCCGAATCGAAAGGCTCGAGCGCCCCAAGGCAGGTGCTGAGGCCGTGCGTGATCACGGGCCAGTCGCGGCGTGCGAGCTCCAGCATTTCCTGGTAGCGACCGCCATGGTCGAGGTAGTTCTCAGGATGAATCTCCACCCACGACACCGTGTCCGGTCTACGTTCTAGTAGCTCGGCCGCAAGATCGTATCGAAGCCCGATCCCGATTCCCGTGACGTCTCGAATCATCATCTCTGCAAACGAAAGGCCGCGGCGATACGAGCCGCCGCGGCCTTCAAATCATGCTGCACGATCGCGGGCAGCGTGACGCATGCTCACTTGTCGCCGCCGCAGGAGCCCTCGCCGCAAGAGGCTTCTCCCTCTTCCTTGGCGCCACCGCAGGAACCTTCACCGCAGGAACCTTCACCGCAGGAGCCTTCGGCCTTGGCCTCGGTCGTTGTTGCCGCAGCTTCGGCGCCGGCGGTCGTCTCGGAAGCCTCAGGCCCGTCGTCGGACTTGCAGCCGGCCGACATGGTCAAAGCTGCCGTCGCCATCGCGATCATCGTGTGCTTCAGTGCTGAGTTCATATGTCGCTACCCTCTTTCTAATGAGCATCCGGAGCACAGTGTTGGCCCCCGGTGATACAGCGGGACGTCACGGATCGATTCCGTTCCCCCCGCTTGGATGGAAAGCACGCTAGCCAAAGCGATCGCCCGTAGCAATCCGAAAGCGACGCGTGCGTCATGGCAAGAGATACGCTGTGCAAGCGAAGATGTTTCACTCGAATTACGAAGACTCATCCCTGTTCTTCTTAGGAATACATCATGGATTACAATGACTTACATGGCTGCAGGCGTTTCTGGAGCAAGCGCGATCAACGCCGGATCGTCTCGATGATGCGGCCCGAGCTGCTGCGCCGGCGCTTTGCGAGGACGAACGAAGCGGCGGTTCGTTGGGCCGCCGGGGCAAGCAGCGGCTTCTTCGACGAGTACAGTGTCGCGAGCGCGTCGCCAGCCCGTACGTGATCACCGAGGCGGACGTGCAAACGGATCCCCGCCCCGGGGTCCACCGCGTCTTCCGCGCGCGTTCGTCCTGCCCCGAGCCCCATCGATGCGTACCCAACCTCGAGTGGGTCGATTTCGGTGACGAACCCTTCGCCGGTCGCCGTGACCGTCGTCCGGTGACGCGCGAGCTTCATGCGATCCGGTTCGTCTACGACCCGTGCGTCACCACCCTGGGCGCCGACGATCTCGGCCATCTTGCGAGCTGCGCTGCCGTTCCGGACCGCCTGTGCCAGCATGCGCTCCGCCTCGCCCTTCGATTTGGTGGTGCCAGCGGCCCGCAGCATTTCCGCACCGAGCGCGTATGTCAGCTCTTGAAGATCCTCCGGCCCCTCGCCGTGCAGGACCTCGAGAGCCTCGGCCGTCTCGAGTGCATTGCCCACCGTGAACCCGATCGGAGAGCTCATGTCCGTCAGTAGTGCCGACACGCGCTTACCCGCGAGGCGACCCACGCGCACCAAGCAACGTGCAAGCTCCCTCGCGCTACCCTCCGTCTTCATGAATGCCCCTCGACCGACCTTCACGTCGAGCACCAAGGCGTCGACCCCCTCCGCGAGCTTCTTCGAGAGGATGCTCGAGGTTATCAGCGGGATCGATTCCACGGTTCCAGTCACGTCTCGAAGTGCATAGAGGCGCTTGTCCGCTGGCGCGAGGTCTCCAGTTTGTCCGATGAGGCTGCAACCGATCTTTCGGACCTGTGTACGGAACTCGGCGGCTGACAGGCCTACACGGAAGCCCGGAATCGCTTCTAACTTGTCGAGTGTGCCGCCAGTGTGGCCCAGTCCGCGACCGCTCATCATCGGCACTGCAACCCCGCACGACGCGACGATCGGAGCAAGGCAAATGCTGACCTTGTCGCCGACGCCGCCCGTCGAATGCTTGTCGACCTTGGGCGCGGCCAAGCGGCTGAAGTCGATGACCTTGCCGCTGTCTCTCATGGCAAGCGTCATCGCGACGGTCTCGTCGAAGCTCATTCCGCGAAAGAATACGGCCATCGCCAATGCGCTCATCTGGTAGTCGGCAACCGAGCCGTCCATGAACCCCTCGATGAGCCCTGTGAGCTCTGCGTCGGTGAGGGTGCCCCCATCACGCTTCTTCGCGATTAGCTCTGAGACGGGGAGGGCGTGACGTTTCTTCTGGCTCATCGTTTGCGAGTTTGACGCTTTCGCTTCCGCGGCTCGTTTCGCCTCGGCTTCTGGCCGCGCGGGCGCTGCGCCTGCCGCTTCTCGTCGGGGCGCCGTTGCCGCCGGCGCGCCTCGGTCGGCGCCTCGGCCACGTGGTGATCGAGCAGAGAGCCGACCACGTCTCGGGTTTGAACGTTGACGTCTTCGACCCTCACGGTGACAGGATCGTTCATCGTGAAGATCTTGGAGGTTCGCGCTCCGATTAGTCGGATCCCGAGGTCATCGGGCTCGAACCTGTCATCGAGCTGCTCGAATGGCAGCAACACGCTGACGAACGGGTCTTCAATCTGGACGTAGATACCGTAAGGAGCGAACCCTGCGATGCGTCCTTCCAGCTCCTCTCCAATGTGGTCCTGCATGTAGATCGCACGATACACATCGACCACGTCGCGTTCGACGAGCATGGCGCGCCGCTCGGCTTCGCTAGCCTGCGCTGCGAACCGTTGCAGCCGCGGTCGCAGCGAAGCCGCATCGAGGCTTTCGTTCCGAAGCATGCTGCGAATGATCCGATGTACGAGCAGGTCGGGATAGCGGCGAATGGGTGACGTGAAGTGGAGGTAGTCCTTCGCTGCCAGCGCGAAGTGTCCTTCGCTTGGGTCCGTATCGTAGATCGCCTGTTGCATCGCTCGGAGCAAGAGATAGCGAAGTAGCGGCGCTTCGTTCGTGCCGTCGATGCGGCGCAGGAATCGGCTGAGTTGTTTCGGAGTTGCGGCGGACTCCTCGTCCAGCTCGTAGCCGAACGACTTCGCCACCTGGCAGAACATCGAGATCCGCTCGCTGTCGGGCTTGCCGTGCACACGGAAAACGCCGGGTGCAGCGTGCCGTTTGATGTGAGCGGCGACCGTTTCGTTCGTGACCAGCATCATGTCTTCGACGATGCGGTAGGCTTGCCGAATGCCCGGGTCTTTGCGGGATTGCACGATGGCTTCGGGCTCGCCGCGATCGTCCAGCACTACCTTGCCCTCGGGCAGATCGAAATCGAGCGCGCCTCGCTTGAGTCTCCTTTGGCGAAGGCGCTTCGAGAGGTCGAGCAACACTTCGAGCGATGCGACGCGCTTTTCTGCGGCGGGTTGGTGAGGGCCATCCTTGGTCAGCCCGAGCGCCCTCGCAACACCATCGTACGAGAGCTTGCCGTGTGAACGCATGAGCCCTTCGAAAATCCGGTACGAGCTTACGTGCCCCTTCTCGTCGATGTGCATCTCGACCGCCATGCAGAGTCGATCGCGATTCGGAATCAGCGAGGCGAGATTGGTAGAAAGCTCTGGCGGAAGCATCGGAATCGCGCGATCGGGTAGGTAGACGCTATTGCCGCGACTGACCGCCTCTCGGTCCATCGCGCTTCCTTCCGTGACGTAGTGTGATACATCCGCGATGGCGACGATGAGCTTGAACCCATCACCCTCGCGCTTCACCCAGATCGCGTCGTCATGGTCCCGTGCGGTCTCGGGGTCGATCGTGACCAAGTCGATATCACGCAAGTCCTCTCGGCGATCCGCCACGTCGCGCTCGACTCGTGGCGGGAGCGCGGCGGCCTCATGGTCCACCTCCTCCGGAAAGGCCTCTCGGATGCCCTCGCGAATCTTGATCTTCTCGACCTCGATACGAGCGACGCCCTGAGCGCCGAGCACTTCGAGGATACGCACCTCCGGTCGGTCTTCGCTGCGTTGGGGAAAGCCGACGATCTCTCCGAGTATGACGCCACCCTTCTTGGCGGCCTTCGGAACATCCCCGACGACGCGCATCGGCGAACGCAGCCGTTCGTCGTCGGGTTCGAAGATCATGCCGCGGCCTCGCGGATGGAGGGTTCCCGTGACTTCCTTGGGCCGGCGCTTTGCGATCCCAACGACATGCCCCTCGCGGCCCTTGGGTGAGGGACGTGCGCGGATCTGCACGGTGTCGCCCTGAAGCGCGGGGCCGACCGCGTCAGGCGGGATGAAGACGTCGGGGCTGCCGTCGTAGACGTTCACGAAGCCATAACCCTGGCGCGTCATGGTGAGCCGTCCCTCGATCGCCGGAGTTGCAGCGGTGGCGAGCTCCAGCCGCTCCTGTGCCTTGCGCCCTCGACCCCGCGTCGTCTTGGTCTTTTCGCGTCCCCGTTTTTCGCTCTTGGCTCCCTTCAGGGCGCGAAACCGAAGCCCGGGCATTTCCCCGACGAGCTTGTCCTCCGCTAGCACCAGGAGCCGCCGGATGAGCTCGTCCTTCGCGCTTCGGGGCACGTTGAGGCGGCCGCAGAGCTCGCCTACGTGCATGGCGCGCGGCGCGTGCGCTTGCAGAACTTGCAGGATCTCGTCTTGATTTGGGACGTTGTCTTTCATCGTTTCCTATCGGAGGGCGTGAACCCCGCCGTCGTCGGAGCCGAAGTAGAGTGTTCCGTCAGCTCCGATCTCCACGGTCGAATCAACGTCTTGACCGACGTTGTGACGCCAAAGCACGACACCATTCGGGTCTATGCAGTAGAGGAAGTTATCTTGTGAGCCCAGATAGATGCGACCATCCGCGTCGATGCGAGCGGAGGCTCTCACTCGGCCTCCTGTGGCCACCTTCCAGCGAAGCCGGCCGTTGGGCGTGATGGCATAAACCTGCCGATCATACGAGCCGACGATGATCGTGCCGTCGCGGGCGATCGCTGGCGTGGCACGCACCTCGTCTCCGGTCTCGAAGCGCCAGTTTACATTACCGGATTCGTCGAGCTGGACGATCTCCCCCCGGCCGGTGCTGGCATAGATTCGGCCTTCGTCGTCCACTGAGGCGGCGCCCTCGATGGCGCCTCCGAGCGGCACCTCCCAGGCGAGGTTCCCATCGGGCCGGAGCGCAAGGAGTGTTCCTTCGGTCGTACCGATGATCACGAGGTGAGCGGGATGGATGACCGGAGCGGTGCGTACGTGGCCGGCGGTTGGCTTGTGCCATTGCAGGCGGCCGAGAAGATCCACGGCATAGGCGCCGTTTGCGACGATGTAGACCCTCCCGTCTGGACCGAGAGTCGCGGACGCATCAACGACGTCCTGAACCGGCAGCTTCCAACGGGGTTGCCCCTCGAGCGACAACGAAACCAACTCTTTCTGGTGTGTGCCGAAAATCACCGAGGTCCCGACGACCAACGCGCTCGGGTAGATCTTCTGGCCCGCCGAGTAGCGCCACTTCAGCGAACCGTCTGGGTTCAGGGCGACGAACTGCCCGTCGAGCGAGCCGACGTAGATCACGCCGTCATGCCCGACCACGGGGGAGGCGAAGACCCGTGCGCCCGTCTGGTAACGCCAAGCCGGAGACGGGCGGGTCGACGGCCCTCGATTCTCGCTGCGTCCGGTATGCGCGGCATCACCCATGAAGCCATTCGCGCTTCGCGGCATGACCCCGGGCATCTCCGCTGCGGGCGGCATAGAGAGCTCGGCGAGGACCTCTTCGACGAAACGGCACTTGCCCTCATGACAGATCCGGTCCGTCCGGCACTCGGCGTCCGACATGCAGGGCGTCGAGGGTTTTGCCCGTGGACCGCTGCACGCCGCCACCGCGAGCAGCAGCGCAAAAGCCCACGGGTGTCGCGGAAATAGGTGCAAAGCGCCCGGACTATACCACCGCGGATCCGCCTTCACAGGCGGCCGCCGCTACCAGGTAAGCAGTCGAATTTCGCTGCCTTTTTGCACTGCAATCCGCTTCCCGTCGGGGCTCAGTGCCAGACTTCGAAGCGTGCCCGGGACCGCGTCCCAGTCGGCCGGCCGAAGCCAAAGGCCCGCACCGCCTCTTTGCCAGTCTCGAACGACGACGCCTTCGGGGTGCGGGATGACGTAACGCCCTCCGTCCGGGGTGATGCGCGCGCCGCGGATCGGAGCTGGCAATGGGCTGCCCGGGGCCAAGTCGATCGGTCGGCCTGCTGGTTTCGCGAGCTCGTCCAGCGGCACCACGCGGAGGAGATCGCCCGAAGCGGCAACCAAGCCTTGCGGGGCCCATCCAAGGACTGACCACTCGAACACGGTCCCCGGCCGGTCAATCGGTGTCTGGCATGGGATCGTGCCCGCGCGAGGTTCTATCAGCACGCGGTGGGTGCGCTTTCCGACCACCGGGCCCACCTCGGCTTCGAACCCCGCGCAAGTCGCCCGAACACTTCGGACGGCAAAACGGCCGTCAGGACTTCGTGTGGCGGGCACGATCGCGGCGCTCGGCAGGCGCGTCGCGGCTCCGGTGTCGAGGTCAATCGACTTCGGCGAGAAGCCGTCGACGATCAGGGTATCGTCGTCCGTGAAGTAGAGGCTCGTGGTCGCGCTCTCCTTGTCCAGCAGGCGCCAGCTTGCCCGTGCGCTCGCTTTGGCTTTCTGCCAAGCGCTCTGCACGAGCGCCTGCTCCTCGGCCGTTGGCAGCATCCCGCTTGCGTTCCACCAGCGCTGAAGCTCGAGCGCGCGAATGAAAGTGCCCCGCCGAATCGCCGCGACCATGGCGACAGCAACGGCGCGCGCCGCGCCTTGGGACTGTTGGCACTGAACGCCTTGCGTGCCGGCGAGACCGATTCGGGCGGCGCCGCTCTCTCTGCAAAGCGCGATGAAGGCGTCGAGCACGCCGCGCGCCCGCATCTCGGAACCCGCTGGATCCGAATCGAGGAACGCCCAAGCATCGTCAGCGAGCAATCGGAAAGTGGCCTCCGGTTGAGACAGGTCCCGCGCGAACCCGCCAGGCCGGTTCAACCATGCAAGGGGGACCTCGACCTCGGCGATGCGAACGCTTGCCACGACATCCTCGTAGCCGTCGGCGTCACGATCTTCGACGCCGAGCTCGAGTGAGATGGGGACCATCGAGCCCTCGTTTGGCGGCAGCACCGTGATGCGCTCGCGCACGCGCGGTTGTGCTTCGATCGTCAGCAACCAGACGTTGGTACGGTCGCCGGTTTCGCACACGTGGTCGACCTGCACCGACACTAGCGACGCCGAGAGTTGCCGGATCTCCGCCTTGGGCTCTTTGCAGTGGCTCGGAACGAGGAACGTATCGATTCGGCGGGGCGTTACGGTGAGCCCCCGTTGGAACGCGGCCTGCAGCCGCACTTCTTGAGGGTCGGCTGACACCGCGATTGCATCGAGCGGCTCGCTGCCGTCGAGATCGATCTGCAGCGCGCTAAGTGCGTATCCCTTTTCCAAGACGAGGGCGGACTCGCCAACTGGAATTTCGACCTGGTCGGGTGCAAAGGCCTCCCCGACGGGAAGCGCTGGCGATTCCACCACGTTCTCGGTGGTCTCTTGCTCTGAGGGGCCGGCGTCTTGAAGCCCGAAAGGCACCTGCTTGCGCCCAGAGCAACCGAAGAGCGCTCCTGTCGCGACAAACACCAGCAGCATGGCAGCCCACCCCTGCGATCGGCACATGCTCATGGAAACTGAGGTAGCACGGGTTGACTGGAAGGGCTCCAAGACCATCAGCTGGGCCCTGGCACGCAAATCGCGTCCACTGGGTCGACCGGGCAATCCGCGACCTCCCCACCGCAGAGCTCGATCGCGCCGAGGCAGCGGAAACCGAGGAGGCAGTTGGCGTCGGTATCGCAGGGCTCGAAGCAAATCAGAGTGTCGTCGATTCCACCCGCGATGCTCGATGGATAGCAACTGCCAAAGCGGCCGATGAGCGCCCGCGAGCAATCGGCAGACAACGCGCCTTCGCTCGAGCACTCGGTGGTGCAGATGCTGTTGACGTACTCGAGGCCAGAGAACTCGACGGCGAGCTCCTCGCAGAGCGTCGCGCCTTCGACGCAATCATCGAGGTCGAAACATGCGTCATACAACAGGGGGACTACTTCGGTGCCCCCGGAGCAGCCGAGGAGCATACAGACTGTTGCCGCAGCAGCGAACGCGCGCATCGTGCTAGTTTAGCCAGCGGGGCTCGTCTGCGCGACCACCCTGTACTACGTCGAAGGAGCTCTGTTTTTTGCGGCGCTTCGAGCGCCGCCGCCGTTTGGGCGGGCGCTTCAGCCATTCGATGAAACCCACGCCGCCGCCGATGGCGCCGAGGTCGGCCGCGAGCGAGACAGCGTCACCCGAGGTCATGAACATCAGGGCGCTCAGCGCCAGCACGAGGTAGATGATGTGAACCGGCTTCATGTCGATGACGCCGAAAAAGCTCATCCGGCCCTGGCCCCGATACGACCATGCGAATGCAGCGATCGCGCCCAAGAGAATCGCCTGCGCACCATAAAGACGGGACGGAGTGGGCACGATCAGGCCGACGATCAACGCCAGTATTGCTGCGCACAACACGGAGACCACACAAAGTTGGATCGTTCGCTTCTGGCCGAACCGCTGCTCGAAGGGGGCGAGCATCAACCAGAGGAACAGAAGCACGATGAGCATCGAGAACACGGCTTGCGGCCCGGTCGGGAACGCGAGCACGTGTGTGCCGAGTTGCCACAAAGTCGCGACGCCGGGCCTCCCCGTGTCGAGGGCGAGGATCTCGAACATGGGTACCCCCGCCCAGTTCTGAAGAATGATCTGCGCGATCCAAGCCCCGAACAGCGTGATCAGCAGCTTCTTGACGAAAGGGGTCAGTGGGGGAAAGCGAAACACTGTCTTTGTCTAGTGACCTCGGGGCCAGCTGGCAACTTTCAGGGCTCCGGACACAGCGTGCCACCGTCCTGGGTTTGGAAGTCGATAGTCCCGAGGTCGAGGAGCATGCCTCCATCGATCTCGGAGATCTGTGTCGACACGATCGGGCTACAGTCGACTACGAACTTGAGGTCCGTCGTGCTGCGCCAGCGCGATTTGTATGCGTTGGTAGGCGGTTCTTGCAGGATCTCGCCGGACCCGTCGCAGCGGTTTCGCGTCACGATCTGCGTGTCGAGGTAGGCGCCGCCATCGATCACGACAGCGTTCGAATCGCTCTCGGCATCGCAACGGAGGGTGAACTCCGGTGCGGCCCAGAACTGGGTTTCCGGATCGTCGATGATTGCGAGCTCGATGAGAGCGATGTTCCCGCAAGTTTCTACCGTGGGGTCCTGTCCATCGACGAGCCAGCGACCCCGTACGTGCACGTCGCAGCCGGACGGGTTGAAGCGGACGTCTTCGACGCAGCCCGCCGGTAGCGCGCCACCCATCAGCGCCAGCACTAGCACAAGCTTTGTGACCCTCATCTTCCGGTAGCCTATCGCGCCGCAAAAAGCAGTCAATTCGAGAGTGTTGACACCCGATTTTCCGTGCTTAGCTTGCTTGAATCGATGGAAGGCAGCTTGGGCGTGATGGTCTCGCCGGGCGCGCTCTTCGATAACTACCGGGCCTGCGCGTGCAGGTCGACGGAGGAGTACATCATGCTGGTTCGTTGGGATCCATTTGAAGAGATGAATCGCCTCCATGACCACTTCTTCAGTGGCAAGGGGCTTTCCAAGCAGGCGCTTCGAGTAGCGGTCGACATCCGCGAGGAAGACGACGCTTTCTATGTGGACGCCGAGGTTCCCGGATTGTCTGCTGAGGACGTCAAGGTCGACGTCGAGAAGAACGTTCTCACCTTGAGCGGCGAGCGAAAGATTGAGAAGGAAGAGAGCGAAGGCACCTTTCGCCGAGTCGAGCGCCAGTACGGCAGCTTCACCCGTTCGTTCAGTCTTCCAGAAACCGTCGACACCGAGAGCATCAGCGCCGACCTGAAGGACGGCGTGCTCGAGCTGAGGCTCCCCAAAAAGGCAGCCCCGTCACCGAAGCAGATTTCGGTGAATGTAGGCAAGAAGTAGCTAGTTGAAAGCCCCGTCCTCGGACGGGGCGTTCTTCGTGAAGCGTCGGTGCACGGGGCTTCGCGCCCGGCTTCGCCGTTCTGGCTCGCGTTACGCGAACACTTCGTTGATCAGCATCTGTTGTTCGAGCTTGTGGGAGGCGCCGGAGCCGGTGGCGGGGCTGGCGCTTTCTGGGCGGGCGATGCATCGGAGCGGCGTGTCGCTTCCGAGGATCTCAGGGAGACGGGCGCGCATGAAGTACCACGCGCCCATGTTCCACGGCTCCTCTTGCACCCACACGAGATCGACGTCTCGGGCGTACGGGGCGAGGCGCGCTTGTAGCTCGCTTGCGCGTAGCGGGTAGAGCTGTTCGACGCGGAGAATCGCCACGTCGTCACGGCCTTCCTGTTCACGCCGTTCGAGGATGTCGTAGTAGATCTTCCCGCTGCAAAGAAGGACGCGCTGCACCTTCTTTGGGTCGACCGCCAGATCGTCCGGAATGATGCGCTGGAACGAGCCATTTGCGAGATCGTCCATGCTGCTGATCGCGCGCCGGTGACGGAGCAGGCTCTTGGGGCTCATCACGATGAGCGGCTTGCGCCAGGGCCGAATCACCTGGCGCCGGAGGCAGTGGAAGAGCTGCGCGGGCGTCGTCAGGTTCACCACCTGCATGTTGTCTTCGGCGCACAGGAGCAAGAAGCGCTCCAGGCGGGCGCTCGAGTGCTCGGGGCCTTGACCCTCCATGCCGTGTGGCAAGAGCATCACCAAGCCGCTTAGACGGTGCCACTTGTCTTCCGACGACGAAATGAACTGGTCGACGATGACCTGAGCGACATTCACGAAGTCGCCAAACTGCGCCTCCCAACACACGAGTGCGTCGGGAGAATCGAGCGAGTAGCCCCACTCGAAGCCGACGACGCCGACCTCCGACAGCGGGCTGTCGTAGATTTCCAAATGCGCCTGATCGGGGCTGAGGTGGCCGAGTCTCGTGTAACGGCGCCCGCTCTTCTTGTCGAAGATGACCGCGTGGCGGTGGCTGAATGTGCCTCGGCGAACGTCCTGACCGGTCAAGCGGCAGCGCGTTCCTTCGACCAGAAGCGTGCCAAACGCGAGGTTCTCCGCGGTGCCCCAGTCGACGCCCTCTCCGGATTCCAGCACCTTGCGTTGCTTGTCGAGCACGAAGCGCTGGATACGTGGATGTGGGGTGAACCAGTCGGGGTAGGTGCTCATCGCGCCGAGCACCTGATCGAGCTGCTCGCGCGCAAAGCGTGTGTCGGCGTCGGGGACGTCCAAGTCGCTGCCACCGCGGTAGCCTTCCCAGACGCCGAGCATCGATGCTGGGATCAAGTTGTAGTTCCCGTTCTTGCGAGTGTCTTCGAGCGCGTTCTCGAGATCTTGCTGGCGCCGAATCTTGATCTCTTCGGCCTGCTCGGTGGTGAGCTTCCCGCTCTCGACCAGTTGATCCACGTAGACCTCGCGCACGGTCTTCTTTTTGTCGATCGCGGAGTACATCTGCGGTTGGGTGAAGCGGGGCTCGTCGCCCTCGTTGTGCCCGTACTTCCGGTAGCAGAACAGATCGAGCACGACGTCACCGTGGAAACGCTGGCGGTACTCGGTGGCGAGCGTCACCGCTTGCGCGACCGCCTCCGGATCCTCGCCGTTCACGTGGAACACGGGACAACGCAGCATCCGCGTGATGTCGGTGCAGTACGAAGTCGAGCGGGAATCTTCCGGGTTGGTGGTGAAACCGATTTGGTTGTTGATGACGACGTGGATCGTGCCGCCCGTCTCGTAGGCTTGCAGTCGGCTGAGGTTGAGCGTTTCGGCGACCACACCTTGACCGACGAACGCAGCGTCGCCATGTATGAGAAGCGGCAGCACCGTAGTGCGCGGCACGTCACCCTTTCGGTCTTGCTTCGCCCGGACACGGCCTTCGACGACGGGGTTCACGAACTCGAGATGACTCGGGTTGAACGCGAGCGTCATGTGGATGTCGTTTCCACTCGCGGTTTTTCGGTCGAGCGAGTAGCCGAGGTGGTACTTCACGTCGCCACGACCGACGTACGCCTCCGGGTCGTCATCCTCGAAGCCCGCGAAAATCTGCCGGACGTTCATTTCCATGATGTTGACCATGACGTTGAGCCGGCCTCGGTGCGCCATGCCGATGACCATCTCTTCGACACCGAGCTCGGAGGCACGCTCCGTGAGGATGTCGAGCATTGGAATCACGCTCTCGCCCCCCTCGAGCGAAAAGCGTTTCGCGCCCGTGTACTTCGTGTGCAGGAACTGTTCGAAGATCTCGGCGTCGGTGAGCTTGGTCAGGATGCGGATCTGCTGCTCGCGGCTGAGGTCGATGTGGTTACCGGTGAGCTCCATGCGGTCGCGCAGCCAATTTCGGGCTTCGCGCTTCTCGAGGAACGTGTACTCGACACCGATCGTTCGCGAGTACGTGTCCTTCAGTCGACTGATGATGGAGCGAAGGGGCTCGTTGGCCGGGCCAGCGAGGTCGCCTGTCGAGAAGATCGTATCGGGATCGACATGCGCCAACCCGTAGCGCTTCAAGACGAAATCGTCCTCTGGCAGCTGGCGATTGAGCCCGAGCGGGTCGAGGTTGGCGAACAAGTGCCCGCGGACGCGATACGCGTTGATCAACGCCGACAAGCGTGCCTGCAGCTCGGTCGCAGCCAAGACCTCGGACGAGGGAGGGAACGACGCCCGCGCGACGATGGCGGGGTTGTCCGGGAGCACAGGATCGAGCGAGGTCTCAGCCGAAGGTGGCAGGAACACGGAGTTGCGCACGCCGTGTTCGTCGACCGACGGTTCTGCGCGTGGCGAGGGCGCCCCGTTCGCGTCGGAGGGTAGCGGCCCTGGGCTGAGCATCCCTACCGCGGTGACGGGCGCGAGAATCGTTCCCGCGCTCGAGATCTGCGGCAGGTCATCCGGCGCGAGACTCTCGAAATACTCGCGCCAGGCTCCGTCGACAGCGAGGGGGTTATCCACCCACTTGAGAAACTGTTCTTCGACTAGGCCTTGGTTTACGCCAAAATCTGCACTCATCTACGAGTCGTAGCTCCCACCACCCAAGTGACCCATCATGGGGGCGATGTCCAGGGTCTTCGTCATTCTGTCCGGGTTGCTCGGCTTCACCGCCGTCGCCTTGGGCGCATTTGGGGCGCACGGGCTGCAGTCGCGGCTGCAAGGTCTCCCTGACGGAGTCAAACGCTTGGAGTGGTGGAATACCGCCGCGCACTACCATTTGACTCACGCGCTCGCGCTCGCGCTCGCGGCCTGGCTCGTGCAGCGCGGCACCGGCGCGGCCGCAAACGTGGCCGGCTGGTCGTTTGTCGGCGGAGTCGCGCTTTTCAGTGGGAGTCTCTACCTAATGGCCGTCACCGGACAGACCAAGCTCGGTGCGATCACGCCGCTCGGAGGGCTCCTCTTTCTCGTTGGGTGGGGCGCCGTGATGGTCGCGGGTTTGCGGCTCGGAACCGGCGGCCACTAGCGTTGCTGCTGTTGTTGTTGCGCGCGGATCTGCTCTTGCAGTTGGCGCATGATCTCGGGGGGTAGCTGCGGCTGACCTTGGGCCTCCGGCCTCGCAGGCATTGCGGACGGCGGAGCCGGTGGCGCATCCACCTTGGTGAAGGCCTCGGCGTCGGGCTGCAACCGATTCGCGAGGTACTCGGAGACGACATAGAGCGTCGGATTGCCACGGCGCTGCAGATAGACCTCTCCTTGCTGTTCGGTCGCGTCCCCGAGCTCGAGCACGATCGGCTCCACGCCTTCTGAGAAGGTCAGCGTCACTGCGGCCTTGGGCTCCGTGAGCCCAGCGCGCGCCTGGGAGACGTCCTCAGCGGCGAAGCCCGACGCTGTCAGCCGAGCGGCGGTCGAAACGAATCCCGTGACCTTCTTCGGGTCGAGGTTGACCAGCGCCTCTCCGCCTTCGGTCGGTGTCCATCCGTCGTTCGTACGCTCGAACGCAAAGGTTCCTTTGGAGCTCACGAACCGAACGGATTGAACCGCGTCAGCCTCTTCGGCAACGACCCTCCGGTTTCGCCAGGCCTTGAGCTCGCGGTCGAACGCGTACCGAAGCGAGCCGCTCGCGCCGAACACCTCGGGGCGATCATCCAGGCGAAGCATCGTCATGCCGTCGGCGTATTTTCCGATCGTCAGCGTCGCTACGGTCTCATCGCCGGCGTTTACGATTACCTCGACCGCGTTCGCCTCATCGACCTGCAAGCGTGCATAGTTTTCAGGTTGCGTCGCCACGACGCGCGCGAGCTCGAGCTCTGCCAACCGAGTCAGGGCCGACTCTACGTTGACCTGGTCCGCTTCGGCATCCATCGGTTTCGTCAAGCGCCAAGTACCGTCCACGCTCGAAAGCAGCACCGATTCGTTTCCAGGTCGCTTGACCTCGAGCGATGTGATTGAGGCCTTGTCGATCTCGACTGTCGGGACTTCCGACGCATTCGTGGGCTGCCGGCTTCCTCGGTTCACCACCCACAGGGTCAAGCCGAGCAGCGCGACAAATACCACTGCTCCAATCGCGATTCGGTTCTTTCGCCAATCCATGTCGAATCGTTCCCTTGGTCAGAGCTGGAGTGTTTTCTTCTTGTTAGAGCGCTGCCGCCAGCGCAGGAGACCGAACAGCGCGACGATGAACGGAATGCCCAGCGTATTGAGCCAGCGATAGCTGCGCTTCTTCGCGTCCCACGATTCGATGGCCGCACGGCGCTCTTCGAGCCCGGACTGCAGGCCGGCCTCGTCTCCCTCTTCGGCGGCCGCGAGGACCGTGTCCTCCGCCGCGAGCACCGAGTCGGGGATGTCGAGCGCTGGCTCCTCAATCGTCTTGGCGCGAATCGCAATCAGATCGGAGTCCGCGGCCAGCCAGTCGATGGCGTTCAGCGCGAGCGCCAGGGCTGCGTTCATCTGAACGTCGCCCTGCGGCGGCCGCGGAGGCATGAACGAGTCCTCGAGGAACGTGCTCGTGCCAACGATCAGCACGCGCACGTCGCGTTCGGCAAAGGGCGGGGTCTGGACTGCGGTCTCGGCCTCTTCGTTTATCGGCGCCGCATAGGCCGACGGCAGCTTGCCTTCGAGCGCGACCATCAGGTCGAAGGGGCCGGCCTCTGCACTCATCTCCCAGTCGCGCGGGTTGCGCGGCTCGAGTGCAATCGTGGGGCCCGACATCGTCCAGGAGTCTTCCGAGGAGCGCGCCAACACGGTGAGCTTGGCGCCGTCGGGCGCGTCACCGACCTGCAAAGGCGCGACGAATGGGAGCATGGGGGAGGCGAGCCGGAACATCACGGGATGTTCGAGCTGGGCTTCGTCGAGCTGCAGCACCGGAATTGGCGGGTAGGGCACCAGGACCTGAAGCCCGAGCGGGCCGCGCATGGGGGCACGGCTGCATTGCGCGTCGGCTACGATCTTCGAACCGAGCTCGACGCCCCAGGCGCCCAAGAGGCCGCCGAGCCTCGAGTCCACGGGGCGCGCCGACGGCCCGGTTTGGCCGGCGAGGTCCACTGCGAGCGAGCCGCCGAAAACGCCTAACGAACCGCCGCGCATCACGTACTGATCGATGCGGCGGAGCTCGTCATCCGTGAACGCTTCTTGTGGCCCGACGATCAACAGCGCCGCGAGCGTCGGGTCGATCTCCTGCGTCGCGTCGACTTCGCGGGTGTCGTAGAGCGATAGGACCGATTGCAAGCTGGTGAGCCCCTGGGTGAGGTTCGGGCTGCCGTGGCCGCCCACCACTCCGATGGGCTTCCGCTCTCCGATCAGCTCCTTGATCGCCGAGGTGATGATGTACTCGAGCCCGGTAGTATCCTGAATCACCGGGATCGTGCGACTTCTGTCCAGGTGACGAAGCACCACACCACGGTAGCCCTCGACGACGGCAACTTGGTCCTCCTCGATCTTCTGGTGCGCGACGGGCTGTATGCCGTCGGCACGGGCGGCCTGCTGCGACGCATCGTCGTTCGGGTTGACGAAGCGGACGACGATTTGACCGTCGGATGCGGCCGAATACTCCGACAGCAGGTCGCGGACTTGACGCTCGGTCGCGTTGAAGGGAGGCGGGAGGTTTTCTGTGAAGTACGCCGTGACCTCCACGCGTTCCGTGAGACCGGAGGCCAGTCGTTCCGAGCCTTCCGCCAGAGAGAACAGCCCGTTTCGAGTCAGGTCGATGCGCGGCGATCGAAAGGACGCTGCGAGGACGTTGAGGAGGATGAGAATGCCGGCGATGATCAATAGAAAGATCAACGATTCGCTGGCGGCGCGCTTCTGTGCTTTCGACGACATCCTTCAGCTCCACCGTCGCGATTCCAGCGCCCGAAACGCCGCGGCCAGAGCGACGATCGTCACTGAAAGGAAGAACAAAACATCGCGCAAGTCGATCACGCCGCGCGCCATGCTTTGGAAGTGGTAGTCGAACGAAAGCCACTCGAGCGCCGAAGCCGCGTTCGTCGGCAGGAGCGCGAGAAACTTGTCGATCACCCAGAAGAAGACACTCAGCGTCAACGCAACGAAGAGCGCGATCAGCTGGTTGTTCGTCCAACTCGAGGCCATGAGCCCGATGGCGAGCACCGCGGAACCCTGAAGGAGCAACCCGAAGTAGCCACCCCAGACCGGGCCCCAGTCGAGATCCCCGAGCGTCGCCACGCTCATCGGGTACGGCAGGGTCAGCACGAGGAGGACCCCATACAAGCCTAGGACACCGAGGAATTTCCCGAGGATGACTTGGGCCTCCGTGACTGGCATCGTAATCAAGAGCTCGATCGTGCCGGTGCGTTTTTCTTCGGCGAGCAGCCCCATCGTCAAGGCCGGCAGAGCGAACACCAGGATGAGCCCGAGCCAACGGAACATCTCGCGCGCGCTCGCACGACCGAAGAGAAAGAACGTCTTCCAGAAGAAGAAGCCGAGCGTGAGCATCACGATGCAGATCACGATGTAAGCGACCGGCCCGTTGAAGTAGCTGCGGAACTGCCGGCCGCCGATGGTAAGAATGTGCCTCATGGTTGCGCCCCCGCCCCACCGGTGGTGAGCTGTCGAAAGATGTCTTCGAGGTTCTCCCCTCGCTGCTCGAGCCCGAGAAGAACCAGGTCGGCTGCCACCGCCGTCTGAAAGATGTCGGCCCGTAGGTCTTGGCTGCCCTTGGGTACCACCTCGATCACGAGCTCGTTCGGCCCACTACCGTCGTGGTCTTTCACACTCTGTGCGTCGGCGATCTTCGAGAACGCTTCGCGGATGTCGGCGGTGCTGTGGCCGTTGCGCCGCAGCGTCGCGATGAAACGGGGCTTGCCGGCCCTCGCCGCGAGCTCGTCCGGCGTGTCGTCGGCGACGAGCTGCCCTTGCGAGATGATGAGCACACGTCCACAGGTCACCCGCACCTCGGCGAGGTTGTGCGTGGAGAGAATGATCGTCCGCTCCCGGCCAATTTCCCGAATCAGCTCGCGGATCTCGGAGGCCTGGTTGGGGTCGAGCCCGCTCATCGGCTCGTCCAGGATGAGGACTGGTGGCTCGTGAATCAGGGCTTGCGCGAGCCCGACCCGCTGCCGGAAGCCCTTCGAGAGTTCGCCGATACTCTTGCCGATGACATCCCCGAGGCTCGTCTCTTCTACGACCTTGCGAAGTCGCGTCTGGAGCCCTTCGCCATTCAGCCCACGCATCTTTCCGGCGAACTCTAGGTACTCCAGCACGAGCATCTCCGTGTAGAGGGGCGTGCTCTCCGGGAGGTATCCGATCGCTTTGCGGACGGCGATGGGGTCCTCGAAAATGTCGGCGCCCGCGACGCGCGCGGTCCCTTCCGAAGGGGCGATGAAGCACGTGAGTATCTTCATCGTCGTCGTCTTACCGGCGCCGTTCGGGCCGAGAAAGCCAACGACCTCCCCGCGCTTGACTTCAAATGTTGCGTTCTTGAGGGCGGTGACCGTTCCGTAGTGCTTGGTCAGGTCCCGCGCCTCTATCATCACATCGCTCATAAGCTCCCTCGCGTGTGATCCACAGCGGCATTTTTCCAGGGCTGGCGGAGGGTAGCCAAGGCTCTAGGGCTGTCAAGACACCCCTCCCGTGGCACGCTCTAAACCATGAAGCCGTCCGAGGTATTCCCTGCGTCGGTCCGCCGAGCCGCCCCGCGCGTGCGCGCTTCATGGGGCCGTGTGGCAGACGTCTGGCCGCTGACCGCCCTCGGCATGGCCCTAAGCGTCGTTGCATTCGTTGCACTCTTCAGCTTCGGCTACGAAAAGCTCGATTTGGTGCTGCTCGTCCTCGGCTATGGCGGTGTCGGGCTCCTCGCGCTGTCTTCTGCGGCGGTCGTCGCCAGCGCCATTGGGATACGGCTGAGGCTTCGCCGCGCCTCGATCCGATGGTCGACTTCGTCGTTCGAAACCGGAACGCCGCTTCCGACGGGCTTCTCACTTCCAAGCCTCTGGTGGTTTCCTCTGGTGCAGGTCCGGTGGGCGTGGCTGTCGCCCGAAGGCGCGACGAGCGATCAGGCCCCCGGGCGCGGACGGCTTAGTGAACGCGTGACCCTACGACGACGCGGCATCTTTGGAGAAGTCATCCGCCGAGTGGTCGTCCAGGATGCGTTCGGCCTCGCTCGGATCGCGTTTCGGCATCGACAACCGGGCCCCATCGAGGTGCTGCCCCACTTGGGTGGGATTCGCCGTTTGCCGGTGCTGACCTCCCTCACTGGTGGCGAGGAACATCCACATCCGATGGGCCTCGAGGATGGAGATCGGGTCGAGCTCCGGAGGTACGTCCCTGGTGACTCGGCTCGATTCATTCATTGGAAGGTGTTTGGCCGTACCCGCAAGCTCATGGTCCGCGTACCGGAGCGTGCATTGAGCCGAGCGCGCAGAACGGTCGCGTATCTGGTTGCGGGGGCGGACGACGAAGCAGCTGCGGCGGCCGCCCGTGCCGCGATCGAAGAAGGTGCGCTCGGAACGGACTGGCAGTTCGGGGCCGACGGCGCCCCGAAGGCAACGTCGGACCGCCAAGAGGCGTTGCACAAAGTGATGACGTCCTCCGGTTTCGAGGGCGCAAGCGGGAGTGGGTTGAAGCGCTTCTTGGCTGAGGTCGATCCGCGAGGCCCTGCGGCGCTAGTCGTGTTCGCCCCGCCTACGATGGGCAGCTGGCTTGATGAGATGAGGGCGCTGAGCATGCGTCGATACGGGCGTGTGAGGGTCGTGGTCGCCGTTGATGCGGTGCATGAGCAGCGCGCGCAATCGAGGTGGCGGCGTTGGCTGTTGACGCCGACAAGCTCCACGGGGACCGCGCGTGTCGACCTCGAACGCGTTGGCAGGGCATTGAGTCAGTTGCGATGCGAGGTCGTGATCATCGATCGGGTCAGCGGCCGGGTGCTCGGCGACGGAGTGCGCTTGTCCGTCGCGCAGAAGAGGGCGGCGTGAGCGCGTCGGTCGTCCGCGCGGAAGGTCCTGCCAGCGCATTGGCAGAAGTTGCCCGCTCCGTGATCCACGGTTTGGCTTGGAGCGTGCTCGTCGCCACCATGGCGCCCTCGGGGTCGGCGGCCGCGGCGTTCATCGGGGGTATGGCCGGATGCCTCTGGGGCTCGCGGCTTGCGGGCACTCGCTTGCGGACCCCGGCCTTGTTGCTCGGCGCGGCGTTTCTCATCGTCCTGGTCGCTTGGTTTCGCTCCTCATTGACCCAAGGTTCGGGACTGGCAGGCATCGTCGGCCCGGTGAGCGCGCTGCGGGTGGCGACCACGCTCACTGCGTTGATGGCGTCGACCATCTTGAGCGCGACGATCCGCGCGTGTTCGAGGCGACGCGCGATCTTTGCGGTATTCGAGCTATTGCTCGTTGCGATCGCTTTTGTGCAGTTGCTGGTTCCGCATCGCCATGGGGCAATCAACCGGCCTTTTTACCTCGCCGACTGGATCATCGCGCTCGGCTGGGATCCGACCTGGCTCTTCTTGTTCATGGGCGGCACAGCTACGGTCCTGGGACTGGTTCTGCTGCTTCGGGAGCAACGCTTCGGCCGCGCGGTGCTGAACCTGGGCATCATCGGCATCCTCTTGGCGTTGATCGTGGTCGCAACGCCGATGGTCGGGATGCCTCCGCCCCCCGAGGGCGGTGGCGGCCTCGGACTTCGCCCCGACGCTTCGGAAGGCAAGGACGGCGAACGCAAGGAGCAACGGTCCGGAGGCGCCGCCAGCAGCGAGCTCGAATTTCGCAATCGGTACGACACCGGTGGCGCGCGGGTTCCGGTGGCGGTCGTGTTGTTCCACGACGACTACTCGCCGCCGAGTGGTGTCTACTACTTCCGCCAGGGCGCGTTCAGTCAATACAACGGGCGCAAGCTGGTGGTTTCGGGCCGCAGTGACGTCGATCGCGACCTGATTCCGTTCTTCCCTGCGAGGCCCTTGCGGATCGAAGACGCGCCTCCGATGAACGAGAATCGAGGCCCACTCGAAACGACCATCGCGCTCATGGCAGACCACATGCAGCCATTTGCCCTCGAGGCGCCGGTCGAGGTAGAGCCGATGGACAACCCTTCACCCAATCGCTTCCGCCGCGTCTACCGGGCGACATCTGGCGTGCTCACCGCGGACTATGCCACGTTGCTCGACGCCCCAATGGGTTCGCCACGGTGGTCGAAGGAACAGTGGGCGCACTATACCGAGGCGCCGCCAGACGCACGATACGCCGAGCTCGCGTCGGAGATCGTCAATCGTTTGCCACCGGATCTCCAGACCAACGGCGTCGCGAAAGCCTTCGCGATAACGAGCTGGCTGAGCAAGGAAGGCATTTACAGTCTCAAGAACGAGCACAGCGGGTCCGAGGATCCCACCGCAAGCTTCCTGTTTGGGGATCTGACGGGCTACTGCGTGCACTTCTCTCACGCCGCGGCCTACTTGATGCGGAGCGCAGGCGTCCCGGCCCGCGTTGCGACCGGCTATGCGGTGAGCGAGTCGGCGCGCCAGGGCGGCTCCTCGCTCTTGCTTTCGGGCGCGGCATCTCATGCCTGGCCTGAGGTGTTCATGGATGGCTTCGGCTGGGTGGTGCTCGACGTGTACCCGGAGCGCGCCCTCGATCCACCGGAGCAACCGATGGACGCCGATCTCCAGAGGCTCCTCGGAGAGCTGGCACGGGGCGCCTCCCCAATTCCCCTGTCGGCCACGGACCTGCCGCGGCTCAAGGAACTGGTGCGCCACGTGACCTTCACAGCCGGCGCGTGGTTCCTGGCGATCGTCGCAGCAGTGTTCTTGCTGCTCTACTTGGTGAAAGCGTGGCGGCGCGTTGCGCCGCGCTTTGCTTCGGCGCCTGCGTTGCCGAGGGTTCTCTATCGCGCCGAGCTCGATCGGCTGGGGGAGGTGTCGATTCGGCGAGCGCCTGGGGAATCCCGTGAGGCGTTTGCGTTTCGCCTTCGCGACCGTTTGCCGTCGTTCGAGGGCCTGACCTCCGCTCACGTCGCCGCTGCCTTCGGCGTGCACACGCCGGAGCCGGGCTCGCTGCGGGAGAAGGCCTCCGGCGTGCGCCGGGACCTGCGGGTTGGTTTTCCGCGTTGGAAACGGTTTTTGGGGTTAATCACGCCCTGGTCTTGGTTACGTTCAAAATGATGCCATCCTTCACCGGAGTCCGGAGCCGACATGCAGCAAGCGATCCCGTCACCCATCGATGATAGCCTCGCCGGCGCCCGCGAAGTCGCGGAGCGTCTCGGTGCGCGCTTGCGCGCGGCGGTTCGGGGCCGCGACGAGGTGGTCGAGCTCATTCTCGTCGCCTTGCTGTCCGACGGACACGTTCTGCTCGAGGACTACCCAGGATCGGGCAAGACCACCCTCGCACGGGCGCTCGGCAACGCGCTCGAGGAGCACGACGGCACGGTTGGCGTGTCCGCCTTCCGCAGAATCCAGTTCACGCCCGATCTCCTGCCGAGCGACATCACCGGAACCAACATTTTCGATGTCGAGACGAGTCGCTTTTCGTTCCGGCGCGGGCCGGTGTTCGCGCACATCGTGTTGGCTGACGAGATCAACCGCACGTCGCCCAAGGTCCAAGCGGCCATGTTGGAGGCGATGGCGGAAAAGCAAGTCACCGTCGACAACGAGTCGCATCTGCTCGACGATCTGTTCTTCGTCATTGCCACGCAAAACCCACTCGATTTGGCCGGAACCTATCCGTTGCCGACCCCACAGCTCGACCGGTTCCTCTTCAAGATCGAGATGAAGCACATCGACCGGGCGTCTGAGCTCGAAGTGCTCGACCAGTATCCTCGCGCGAGCCTCGAGGTTGCGCGGGACTACCCAGGCGTGACCCGTGACGAGGTTCTCGCAGCGCGCCGCCAGACGCGTGCGTCGGTTCACGTGGCCCCGGTCGTGAAGGAAGCACTGGTCGACCTGGCGCGGCTGCTCCGAAGCGACTCGCGCGTGCTTCAGGGCGCGTCGACTCGCGCACTCGTTCTCATGCTTCCGGCGCTTCAGGCGCGGGCGGTGATCAAGGGCCGCGACTTCGTCTCTCCCGAAGACATCGAAGTGTTGGCGCCCTATGTCTTCAAGCACCGTCTAGAGTGCGCGCCGGGCGTCGAGGACGTCGACGCTTTGATTGCCGAAGCCACCTCGGTCGAGATCGAAAAGCTGGCGCGCGCGAGCTTACGCCGCGGTTGACGATGCGCGGGCGTTTCTCAGCTGGGTTTTCCCTCGTCTTGGCCGCCGCGTGCCTCTCAGCGTCGCTTGCTAGCGCCGACGAAATGATCACGCCAATTTTCCTCGAAGGCGAGGACGCGTCCGTGGAGGAGCTCTCCCTGTGGGAGCTCGTAGAACGGGAGCGTTATGTCAGAGCTCGCGAAGAGGCGGAAGCATATCTCGCCGACCACCCAAGCTCGTACGTCGCGCACTTGGTGTTGGGGATGGCGCAGCACTACGGCGAGGCGAACTTCCCGAAAGCTCTCTTCCACGAAACCCGAGCGCTCGAGCTCTTCGAAGCGACGGAAGGCGTGCAACCGACTCAAAGCCAGCCTTGGCGCTGGCACGCGCGCATCCTGGTCGGGCTGACCCGAGCGCACGGTGATCTCGAGCACTACGACGAGCAGCTGGGGGTGATGTATCGCTACAACGAGCTCTACACGCCGCAACTCAAGGCCGAGCTCGCTTGGCCACTCATGAAGAAGCGCGAGTTCGAGAAGGCGCGGATTGCGGCCGAAGAGGGGCTGGCGACCGGCGATCCCTATCAAGTCGAACGCGCGAAGAACGCGCTCTGTGCGATCGAGTTCGAGGCGGGCGACGACGTCAAGAGCTACGAGGCGTGCGCCGAAGCGGTCGAGTACGGGCGCACTCACTTCGGAAGCGCGACGGCGGTCGACCTCGGAAACTTCGCCGAGGCAGCGCGGTCAGTCTTTCGCTTCGATGAGGCAGAGCGGCTTTTGATGGAAGCCTCGAAGAGCGGCCTCTCGTGGTACGGTAATCCTTGGCTCGAGCTCGCCGATCTCTACATGCGGGCAGGGCGCCTGGCCGAGGCTCTCTCGGCACTTCGCGAGGTGCCACGCCACCGGGCGACGCGCCCGGCGCACGTGAGGGATTCCGATCGAAACGAAGCCCGCCGTTCGCTCGCGGCGTTCTTGCTGTTGATGGGACGTCCGGACGAAGCCTTGCGGATCACCGGCAAGGCGTCCGTGCTGCCCGATCGGCGCGCGCACAACAGCCGAGACCCCGAACAGGATCGAAGCATCGTGGCCCTCCTCGATCGGCAGGCGCGGTTGATGCTCGCGGAAATTACCGTCGAGCAAGCCGTCGCGGAGCCGTTCTACGCGCGCTGGAAGGCGCGAGCCGAGGCGCTTTGGTTGCGGTTTCAAGCGTGGATGAGCGCGCGTCAAGCGGCGCGCTTTCTCGACGACGAGGAGCGCCTGGTCGGCACGTTTGCGATTGGGACGGCGCGGAGCGCTGTGATGCCGCCGTGGATGCTTGGCGAGCTCATCGGGGCGCTGGGGCCCGGAGTCGTGCGCGCTGCCGTTCATCAAGTCGCCGAACAGGACGACCGCGAGGGTGCAGTGGCATACTACGATGCCGTTCTTGCCGAGGTGGCGCTTGCCCAGCGAGATTACGCGGAGGCGGCACAGCATGCGCAGAGCGCGTTGCGAGGACTTCAGCCCGGTGATGCGCTGCTTCGCGAACGGGTTCGCGCCGTGTGGGGCAGGGCGCTTTCCGATCCCCGACAGGCGACCGCCCTCTATGAAGAAGTCCTCGCGACCGATCCTGGGCTCTTTCGCCGTCTCGGGTGGGCGCTGCCAGTCGAAGTTCGTTCGAGCGACGCGGAAATCGATCGCGATCTCGCCAAGGCGATCATGCGTTCCCCGCGCTTCGAGTCGTCGGGCGATGGTCTCCGCATCCAAGTCGAGGGGGCCCGCATCTGCCTCTTCGGTCGAAGCGGCGCGGCATGGGGGTGTGGTGAGGCGGAGCCCGAAGAGGACGAGACGGGTCGGAGCTACACCCAGCGGATCGTCGATGCGTTCCACGCCGAGATCTTTTCGCCCAGAGTCGATCTGAGCCGCATCGACATCAATTCGCTCGACGGATCCAACCGCGTGACGCGGAATCCGCTCGATATGCTAGATCCGCCGCGATGAAGCCCTGGGTCCGCTTGGTCTTGCTTGCCGTGTTCCTCCTCGGCGTCTTTGCGATTGGAAAGATGACGGGGTTCACCGACGATCTCAACGTCGATGGGATTCGCGCGTCCATGCGAGAGGCCGGGATCGGCGGCGTCTTCGTGTTCATCGCGACGTTTTGCGTAGGCCAGCTACTCTACATCCCCGGCTTCGTGTTCGTGATGGTTTCCGGCCTGGCCTATGGGCCGTTCTGGGGCTCCATCGCTTCGGTGATCGCAGCAAACATCTCCGTTGCCGTTTCGTTCGTCATCGTGCGCACGATTGGTGGGCAGCCGCTCAAAGACTTGAGTATCAAGAGGCCCTTCCTTCAGAAGCCGCTCGACCATTTGGAGGACCGCCCCATCCGTTCGATGATTATCATACGCTTGTTCTTGTGGGCGATTCCGCCGGTCAACTACACCTTGGCGATGTCCGGTGTCACCTTCCGCGACTACATGATCGCGGCTGCCATCGGCATGACACCGCCGTTCGTCATTCTTTCGGTGCTCGCCGGCTTCGGCTTCAACCTTCTCTAGCGATCACTTCTTGCGGACCAGCGGGATGCTCGGGTCGGGCACGGTTTCGTCGGCCGCGCCCGCGCTGGCGAGAGCTTCCTCGGCTGCGAAAGGCTTCGTGGTCGGCTCGCTCGGTCGGGAACGCGCGAGCTCATCGCGCGCCCAGCGCACGCTTTGTGCGATGATCTGAGAGTCGGTGGCCTCCTCGGTCGAGCGCAGGAGCGCGGCCAGGTCGCGCGCCATTTCCCTGCTCGAAGCGTAGCGCTCGATCGGGTTTCGCCGAAGCGCTCTGACGATGATCTCTCGAAGCCGTCTCGGCAGATCGTCTCTGAACTCTGACAAGTCCGGGACCTCCGTGTCGCGAATCGTGCCGACCAACTTGAGTGGGTCTTTCTCCTTGAAGAGCTTTTCGTTCGCGAGAACTTCCCACAGGACCACGCCTACGCTGAAGACATCGGTCTGAGCGCTCGGTTCGGCTTCGTAGGTGAGCTCGGGCGCGAGATAGGAGATTTTGCCCTTCACGACACCGGGCTTCGTGATGGAGCTTCGGTCCATCGCTCGCGCGAGGCCGAAGTCGGTGAGCTTCACCACACCGCAGCTGCTCAGCATCACGTTTTGCGGCGTGACGTCCCGATGAAAGATCGGCGCAGGCTTTCCATGCTGGTCTTCGTGTTCGTGCGCCGCGTGCAGCGCTTCGAGGACTTCGATGCCAATCGCCGCCGTGAGGTTCCACGGGACGTGGTTGCCGTGCTCACGGTAGGCCTGACGCCACTCCAAGAGGGTGAGACCATCGACCCATTCGAGCACCAGGTAGTATTCGCCTGTTCGGTCACGGTCGAAATCGTGGATCTGCGCGATGTTCGGGTGGTCGAGCTCGGAGATGACGCGCGCCTCTTCGACGAACATCTTGAGGAACTCCGGGTTCTGGCTGAGCGGGGCAAGGACGCGTTTGATCGCGACGGGCCGCGTGAAGCCAGCGGCCCCATGCGTTTGCCCACGATACACCTTCGCCATCCCGCCTTCGCCGGCGAGCTCGAGCACCTCGTATTTGCCGCCAAGCAGCTCTGTCATGGGAAGGGTGTGACGCTTCAGCCTTCTTGGGGCGAAAGCAGCGCGCCGAGCTCACCATTCTCGTACATCTCGCGGACGATGTCACAGCCCCCGACGAACTGGCCGCGAACATAGAGCTGCGGAATGGTCGGCCAGTTGGCGAACTCCTTGATTCCCTGGCGAATGGCGGGATCCTCGAGCACGTTGACGTCCTGAAAATCGGACCCGGACCGGCGGAGCACCTCGACGACCGTCGCTGAGAAGCCGCACTGTGGGAAGTGCTTCGTGCCCTTCATGAAGAGCACGACGTCGTTGTTGTCGATGATGCCTTGAATGCGGTCGCGGAGCGTTTCTTCCATCGTCTACCCCTTTGCCTCGGTCCAACTCTCGGGCGTGTAGGTCTTGAGCGCAAGTGCATGCACCGGCCCCGCCATGAGCTCGCCGAGAGCCGCGTAAACCATTTGATGCTGCTGGATGCGGCTTTTCCCCGAGAACGCTTTCGATACGATGACCGCTTCCCAGTGGTCTTTCGTGCCCGTGAGGTCCGTCACCACGATGTGGGACACCTGTCCCACGCCTTGGCGGATTCGCTCCTCGAGCGTTTCGGCGTCAACCATTCCAATGCCTCCAGCGCTCTGAGCTACGGCCGGGCAGGGCTATTGTCAATCAGGGTCGGCCTAACGGACGCCGAAGAGCTTCTTCACCGAGGGACGGCCAAGCACGATAATCGTGAAGATCCCGAGGATCGTGCCGAACGGGAACATCAAGCACTCGCCCCAGCCCGTGAGGTAGCAAAACGTCCACCAGCGGCGCTTGCGAATCTGCACACCGACGACAGCGAGATGGACAGCGCTGATCAAGGCGATGGCGAGTCCCGCAACGAGCGCCGTGATCAAGAGAGTTTGCACGTCCTGGATCATCGCGTCGGCGTTGCCTCCGAACGGGTCTCCGGCCTGCTGACCCGAGATGTCGCCCATGGCCATCGAGAAGTCGCTACCCACCTCGTCGACGAGCTTCGCGCCGGCGACACCCCAGATGAGCGCAGGAATGCCACTGAAAAGGGCGACGCCTGCGAGAATGAAATGCCCGATCGACAATGCGCTCAGGTGCTCTCGGTCTTCGGCGTTTGGCTCTTCTTCCACGCGGCCCCCAAGAAGATCGTGCTATGCAGCGTCGCGATGGGCAAGGTCGCATTCGTTTTTCCGGGACAAGGCAGTCAAAAGGTCGGCATGGGGCGCGAAGCGTACGACGCCTCCGACGCTGCGCGCGCGGTCTTCGACGAAGCCGACGCTGCGCTCGGCGAATCGCTGTCGACGCTTTGCTTTGAAGGACCAGAAGAGGAGCTCAAGCTCACAGCCAACACCCAACCCGCAGTCCTGGTGACTTCGATCGCGATTCTGCGCGCGCTCGACGAGCCGTTCGACGTCGTAGCGGGGCACAGCCTCGGGGAGTACTCGGCACATGTCGCCGCGGGGACCTTGTCGTTGGCCGAAGCGGTGCAGCTGGTGCGTAAGCGCGGACAATACATGCAGGAGGCCGTGCCGTACGGGCAGGGTGCGATGGCGGCGGTGCTCAAAGCCGATCGGACTCTAGTCGAACGGATTTGCGCCGAGGTGCCGGGGCTCGTCGAGGCGGTCAACTACAACACGCCGCAACAGATCGTCATCGCCGGCGAGACCAGCGCGGTCAGCAGTGCAGGCGCCAAGCTCAGGGAGGCCGGCGCGCGCGCGAGCACGTTGCCGGTGAGCGCGCCGTTTCATTCCTCGCTCATGGAGCCCGCCGAGGCGCGGCTGCGCGGGGACATCGAGCAAATCGCGTTCTCCGATCCGAGCGTGCCAGTGTACGTGAATGTATACGCAGAGCCGGTGACCGACGCCGATGTCGCGAAAGAAGCGTTGATCCGTCAGGTCAGCCGTCCGGTCCGCTGGGAGGAAAGCGTCCGTCGAATGATCGACGACGGGGTGTCGCTTTTCGTCGAGGTGGGCCCAGGTCGCGTCTTGAGTGGGCTTCTCGCGCGGATCGACAAGCGCGCAGGGCGGGTCAGCGTGCAGGGGCCGTCGGATTTCGATGCGGCCAAAGACGCCATCGCGGAAGCCCGAGCAAGCTGATTTCACAACAATTTCAAGGCCCTGACTGGGTCTGACCCCCTCCGTTTGACCTCATTTTCAATTCTTGTAGATAGCGGCCGCCCGTCAGGAGTTAACCGGGAGCGGGCGCGAATAGAGGTTCAGCAACTATGGAAAATCTGATTTACGCAGCCCCAGTAGCGGGCGTGCTGGCTCTAATCTTCGCCTGGATGAAGGCGAGTTGGGTCGGGAAGCAAGACCCAGGCGAGGCGAACATGGTCGAGATCGCCGCCCAGATTCAGGAAGGCGCGCTCGCCTTCCTGCGGGCTGAGTACCGGGTTCTTTCGATCTTCGTGCTCATCGTCGCTGCGATTCTCGGTATCGCGTACTACGGCGATCCGGCGCGCGGTTGGCAGATTGCCGGCGCGTTCGTGGTCGGTGCGCTTTCTTCTGCGGCAGCGGGCTGGGCTGGCATGAAGGTCGCCACAAACGCAAACGTTCGCACGACCGCAGCCGCGCGGATCGGGCTGGCTCCGGCGCTCAACGTGGCGTTCTCGGGTGGCACCGTCATGGGCATGACGGTGGTCGGCCTGGCGACACTCGGGCTCGGCGTCCTCTACCTCGTCTTCACGAACGTGCTTGGTTGGGAACTGACCCGCACGGTCAACGTCATCACAGGCTTTTCGATGGGCGCTTCCTCGATTGCGCTCTTCGCGCGTGTTGGTGGCGGGATCTACACCAAGGCTGCGGACGTCGGCGCCGACCTCGTCGGCAAGGTCGAGTCCGGCCTTCCCGAGGATGACCCCCGTAACCCCGCCGTCATCGCGGACAATGTCGGTGACAACGTTGGCGATGTTGCGGGCATGGGCGCCGACCTCTTCGAATCGTTCGTCGGCGCCATCATCGGCGCCATGGTTCTCGCACTCGGTTTCGCGGCGGTGAAGGACGGCGTCAGCGTCGGCCCGGTCATCATGCCGCTCGTGATTGCCGCAGCAGGGATCATCTGCTCGATGGTCGGCACCTTCTTCGTACGCACCAAAGAGGGCGGAAACCCGCAGCATGCGCTCGACATGGGCGCCTTCGGCGCGGCGGGTGTGATGGCGCTCGCGACCTTCGGCATCGCTCACTACATGTGGCCGGAGGGTGGCACCACCACCGCGGACGGTGCCACCGTGACCTGGGTGAACGTCGGCTGGGCGACCGTTGCCGGACTCGCGGCAGGCGTCCTCGTCGGTCTCATCACCTCTTACTACACCTCGATGGGAAAGGGCCCGGTCGACAGCATCGCGGAGCAAAGCAAGACCGGCACCGCGACGAACATCATCGCGGGTCTGGGTGTCGGCATGCAGTCGACCGCGCTCCCGATTCTCGTCATCGCGGCGGGCGTGGTCGTCGCCGCCGAGGTCGCCGGCCTCTATGGTGTTGCCATCGCTGCGCTCGGAATGCTCTCCACCACTGGCATCCAGCTCGCCGTCGACGCCTACGGCCCCATTGCTGACAACGCCGGCGGCATCGCCGAGATGAGCGGCCAGGAGCCGCAGGTTCGCGAGCGTACCGACAAGCTCGACGCGGTCGGCAACACCACAGCTGCCATCGGGAAGGGCTTCGCCATCGGCTCGGCAGCCATGACCGCTCTCGCGCTGTTCGCAGCGTTCGCGCAGACGGCAGGCATCACCGGGATTGACATCTCGAAGCCCCTCGTCATGGCCGGCCTCTTCCTCGGCGGCATGCTCCCGTTCCTCTTCTCGTCGATGGCGATGAAGGCGGTGGGTGTGGCCGCAATGGACATGATCGAAGAGGTCCGCCGCCAGTTCCGCGAGATCCCCGGGCTCCTCGAGGGCAAGGCCAAGCCGGACACCGCGCGCTGCGTGAAGATCTCCACGGAGGCTTCCCTCAAGCGCATGTTGGCGCCGGGCGCGCTCGCGATTCTGACCCCGGTCATCGTCGGCTTCACCATGGGCGCCGAGGCGCTCGGCGGCTTGCTTGCTGGCGTCACGGTCTCGGGCGTTCTGATGGCGCTCTTCATGTCGAACGCAGGCGGCGCCTGGGACAACGCCAAGAAGTCCTTCGAGGGCGGGGGCTACAAGATGACCGACGGCTCGGTTCACCCGAAGGGCAGCGAGGCCCACAACGCCGCTGTCGTGGGCGACACCGTCGGCGACCCCTTCAAGGACACTGCGGGTCCGTCGCTCAACATTCTCGTGAAGCTCATGAGCGTCGTAGCGCTGGTTCTCGCGCCGCTCATCGCCGTCTAGTAGTCGCGAGTCTTACGCGGAGAAAGCCCCGCAGGCCTTTGGCCTCGCGGGGTTCTTCTTTGGAGCTAAGGTTGGGTCATGGTCGATCCTACCCAGACCTCCGCATGGAAGGCGCTTCGCGCCCACTACGAGGAAGTCGCCGACATCCGGATGCGTGACCTCTTCGAAGACGATCCGGGGCGCGCGGAACGGTTTTCGCTTTCCCTCGGGGATCTACTCTTCGACTTCTCGAAGAACCGACTCACCGAGCACACGTTCCCGTTGCTGCTCGACCTAGCCGAGCAATGCGGCGTGCGCGATTGGGTTGAGCGCATGTTCGGAGGTGAGCTGATCAACGAGACCGAAGGCAGGGCGGTCTTGCACACCGCGCTCCGCAATCGCAGCGACCGCCAGGTTCTCGTCGATGGCGTCGACGTCATGCCGGACGTTCGACGAGTGCTCGACCAGATGCGGAGCTTCACGAAATCGGTCCGTGAAGGCAGCTGGGTCGGTCACACCGGGCGTGCGATCACCGACGTCGTGAACATCGGCATCGGGGGCTCCGACCTCGGCCCAGTGATGGTCACAGAAGCGCTTCGACCG
>Ga0209536_100001267_pt1 | contig 41868 bp, 43 predicted proteins | sample DeeMarSeWOR28_12_FD_187461 | JGI IMG/M metagenome (GOLD analysis project Ga0209536, IMG submission 187461) | Marine sediment microbial communities from White Oak River estuary, North Carolina - WOR-2-8_12 (SPAdes) (version 2) | ecosystem: Environmental > Aquatic > Marine > Intertidal zone >...
TGGTGCGGGCATCCGTCGTCATGTATCTAATCCCACTGCTCACGATGCTGGCCGCTGCCGTGCTTGCCTGGCAAGTGGGCGGTCAGAGCGAAGCCTGGGCAATTTCCGGCGGTCTGATCGGCTTTCTCACCGGCCTTGGATATGCACGGCGCTTCGGCAATCGTCACGATACCGATCCCCGTTTCCAGCCGGTCGTGATCGCCAGGTCTCGCCGCGGTGAACGGATCCAGTGTCCGGCAAGGGCGGCCTAGGGTTCGATACCGGTGGAACTGACCCTCTATAGCCGGAAGGACTGTCATCTTTGCCACGAGATGGAGGAGGAACTCGCCCGGCTGATTCGGGAACATCCGGTATCCGTGCGGGTGATCGACGTGGACACTGACCCGGAGCTTCGGAGCCGGTACGGACTGAGAGTCCCAGTGCTGGTGGCGGGAGAGGAGGAGGTCTGCGCCACACGCCTCGACCCTGATCGCCTTCGTGCCCTGCTGCGTGCCCCTGTTTGAAGCGATCACCGTTACCTGCAAGGATTCCCTTATAATGCGCGCCGCAGCCCGGCCGCGCTGAATCCTGCATGCACTACATCCGCAACTTTTCCATCATCGCCCACATAGACCACGGCAAGTCCACGCTCGCGGACAGGTTCATCCAGATCTGTGGTGGTCTCACTGATCGGGAGATGGCGGAGCAGGTTCTGGATTCGATGGATCTGGAGCGGGAGCGGGGCATCACAATCAAGGCCCAGAGCGTGTCTCTCCGGTATCCGGCCGAAGACGGGAATACATATCAGCTGAATCTGATCGACACGCCGGGACACGTGGATTTCTCTTACGAAGTCTCCCGTTCCCTGGCTGCCTGCGAGGGTGCGCTGCTGATCGTCGATGCTGCGCAGGGTGTGGAGGCCCAGAGCGTGGCCAACTGCTACACGGCCATCGACCAGGGACTGGAAGTCCTGCCGGTGATCAACAAGATCGATCTGCCTTCGGCGGATCCTGATCGGGTCTGCCACGAGATCGAGGATATTATCGGCATCGCCGCCACTGATGCCCTGTTGACGAGCGCGAAAACGGGGGAGGGCGTCAAGGAAGTGCTGGAAGCCGTGATTCAGCGAATCCCGCCGCCGGCCGGCAACCCGGACGCGCCCCTTCAGGCGCTAATCATCGATTCCTGGTTCGATAACTATGTCGGCGTCGTCTCTCTCGTCCGGATCGTCAACGGCGAGCTTCCGCGAGGCGCTCGGGTGCGGGTCATGTCGACGGGAAGAAGCCATCTGGTGGATCGAGTGGGCTGCTTCACCCCGAAGATGACCGATCGCGAGGCGCTGCGAACGGGGGAGGTCGGCTACGTGATTGCCGGTATCAAGGATATCGACGGAGCTCCGGTGGGTGACACCCTGACGCTGGACAAGTCGCCCTGTGAAAAGGCGCTGCCGGGTTTCAAGCAGGTGCAGCCGCGGGTATTTGCCGGTCTGTTCCCGATCAATTCCGAGGATTACGAGGATTTCAGGGAAGCCCTGCGGAAGCTCAAACTCAACGACTCGGCGCTGCACTACGAGCCGGAAACCTCGGGAGCCCTCGGGTTTGGTTTCCGCTGCGGATTCCTCGGGATGCTGCATATGGAGATCGTCCAGGAGAGACTCGAGCGCGAGTATGGACTGGAGCTGATCACGACCGCGCCCACCGTGGTTTACGAGGTGCTGGACGCGGACGGTCAAATCATGCGGATCGACAACCCGTCCAATCTGCCGGAATCGGGCAGGCTGGAAGAGATTCGTGAACCCATCATCTGTGCCAGCATACTCGTGCCGCAGGAACATATCGGCGGCGTGATCAAGCTCTGCGTGGAGAAGCGTGGAGTCCAGGTCAAGATGCAGTACATGGGCCGTCAGGTTTCCCTGGTTTACGAACTGCCGCTGTCCGAGGTGGTGCTCGACTTTTTTGATCGGCTGAAGTCGGTCAGCCGGGGATTCGCGTCCTTTGATTACCACCACGAGCGTTACCAGGCTGCGCCCCTTGCCAAGCTGGATATCCTGATTAACGGTGAGCGGGTGGACGCCCTGTCGCTGATTATTCACCGGGAGAGCGCCTATCGTCGTGGCCGGGAACTGGTCGAAAAGATGCGGGAGCTGGTGCCCCGACAGATGTTCGACGTGGCGATTCAGGCCGCCATCGGCAACCAGGTGATCGCCCGCAGCACCGTCAAGGCGCTTCGCAAGAACGTGACGGCTAAATGTTACGGTGGCGACGTCAGCCGGAAGCGGAAACTGCTGGAGAAACAGAAGGCGGGTAAGAAACGAATGAAACAGCTCGGATCCGTCGAGATCCCGCAGGAAGCCTTCCTGGCGGTGTTGCAGGTGGAAAAGAAATAGCCAATACTGCGGCGCCGCCCGCCAACGGGAATTGTCCGGAGCGCGGGAGCATCGCGGCCAATGCAAGGATTTGACTAGTGTTTGATTTCGAGGTTGCCCTGGTGGTGGCGGGCGTGCTGACCGGCCTCATCTGGCTGATGGACAGCCTGGTGCTCAAGCGGCGACGGCAGACGGAGGGCGTGACCAAAGAGCCCACCCTTGTCGAATATTCCCGTTCGTTTTTTCCCATCATTGTGCTCGTTCTGCTGGTTCGCTCGTTTCTCTTCGAGCCTTTCCGGATTCCATCGAGTTCCATGATGCCGACGCTGCTGGTCGGGGATTTCATTTTCGTGAACAAATACGCCTACGGGCTGCGACTGCCCGTGACCCGAACCAAGGTGCTGGAGACCAGTGAGCCGGAGCGGGGAGACGTAGTGGTATTCCGTCTGCCCGCCGATCCGAAGACCAACTACATCAAGCGAGTGGTGGGACTGCCGGGCGACACCGTCGAGTATCGGGACAAGCGGCTTTTTATCAACGGAGACTCCGTCGAGCTGGAGATCAACGGACTCTACGATGCGGAAAGCCTTCACGGTGCCCACGTCGCTTACGAACGACTCGGCGATGTGGATCACGAAATACTCATATTCCCCGGCCGTTTCGGCCGCGAGGGTATATTCCAGGTGCCCGAGGACCATTATTTCCTCATGGGGGACAATCGAGACAACAGCCGCGACAGCAGGTACGATGGCGTCGGATTCATCCCCGAGTCGAACCTGGTGGGCAAGGCGGTCAGGATCTGGATGAACTGGAACTGGTCGAATTCAGGCCCGGATTGGGGCAGGATTGGTGACAAGATCACCTAGATTCTGCCGGCGAAAGGAGTTAATTCGATGATGAGACACGAAAAAGGCGTAACACTGATCGGCTTCCTGATCATGGCCGTTTTCCTGGGCCTCTTTGCGCTGGCAACCATCAAGCTGATCCCGGTTTACCTGGAGTACGGCAAGGTCCAGTCCACTCTGTCAAAGGTCAAAACGGAGTTTGACGGAAAGAATCCGACCATCACGGATATCAACAGGTCTCTGGAGAGACGTTTCGATATCGAAGACGTGCGCCGAATCAGCTGGAAGGAGCTGAAGATCACCCGGGAGCCGAGAAGCTATCGTGTGCAGGCCGAATACGAAGCCCGGGTTTACTACATCGGAAATCTCTATCTGGTGGCGGAATTCGACACCAGCGTAGACATACAGCGTTGACGTCCGCTGCAGGCTGGATCGAAAAAACCCTCGACTACCGCTTCCGCGACAATGAGCGGCTAAGCCAGGCGCTGACTCATCGCAGCGCCGGCGGGCGACACAACGAACGCCTGGAATTCCTGGGAGATGCCGTACTCGGCATGATCATCGCCGAGACCCTGTTCCTCCGCGTGCCGGATGCCGAGGAGGGATACCTGACCCGCCTGCGCGCCAATCTGGTCAGGCGGGAGACGCTGGCGGAGATCGGCGCTGAAATCGGTTTGGGAGACTGGCTGCGGCTGGGCGCGGGAGAGCTGAAAAGCGGAGGTTTCCGCAGGGCTTCGATCCTCGCTAACGGCGTCGAAGCTGTTCTCGGCGCCATTTATCTCGATTCAGGACTTGGCGCGGTCCGATCCGTGATCGAACGACTCTATGCGGATCGACTTCAGTCTCTGCCGGCCGACACTGAACTCAAGGACTCAAAGACACGGCTGCAGGAAATCCTCCAGTCCCGGGGTTTGGACCTGCCGGAATACGCGACCGAGTCGGTTTCCGGAGAGGCCCACAAACGGCATTTCGAGGTGGCCTGTCGCGTGGCAGCGCTGGGTTTTCGAACGACGGCAGGGGGCAGGAGTCGAAGGCAGGCGGAACAGCGGGCCGCGAAGGCCATGATCGAGCGGATACAGAATGGCTGACAGTCCGGAGAACGGTGCGTTTCGGTGCGGTTACGCCGCGTTGGTCGGTCGACCGAACGTGGGAAAGTCCACGCTCCTTAACGCCCTGATGGGAGAAAAGGTCAGCATAGTCACGCCGAAACCCCAGACCACACGTCACCGTATTCTCGGGATCGACAGTCGCGACGGCTTTCAGATCGTTTTTGTCGATACCCCGGGTCTCCATAAATCTGGCGGCAAGGCCATCAACCGGGCGATGAACAGAGCGGCCATCAGTTCACTGGCCGACGCCGATGTCGTCATCCTGGTGGTCGAATCCCTGCGCTGGACGGACGGGGATCAGCACGTCCTGGACCTGTGCAATGAAGGGGGGGCACCCCTGATCGCGGCGGTTAACAAGACAGACATGGTCAGGCCCAAGGAGCAACTGTTGCCCTATCTGGAGTCTCTTGCAAAACGGGCCCGGTTCGAGGAGATCATCCCGGTTTCCGCTACCCGGGGGACCAACGTCGAGAACCTGCGGACGGCGGTACGCAACTATCTCCCGGAAGGCCCCCCTTACTTCCCGGAAGCCATGCGCAGCGATCGTGACGACCGCTTCAGGGTCGGTGAGGTCATTCGCGAAAAGCTCATGCTGCGCCTGCGGGAAGAAATTCCCTACGGCCTCGCGGTGGACATCGAACGACTTGAGATGTCTCCGCGGTTGCTGCGGGTCGGCGCAGCCATATGGGTGGAGCGGCCGAGCCAGAAGGGCATCGTGATCGGAAAGGGGGGAGCCCAGCTGAAAGCCTGCGGTCAGGCGGCCCGTCTCGAGCTCGAGGAGCGCTACCACCGCAAGGTTCATCTTGACCTATGGGTTCGTGTTCGCAGGAAGTGGTCGGACAGCGACCGGGCTCTGCAGGATCTGGGGATGGAGCTCCCGTGAGCGGAGCCGGGCGGGTCAACCTGGAGCCTGCCTGGGTGCTCCATCGCAGGCCCTATCGGGACACAAGCGAGATCGTGGATCTCTTCACCCCGAATCATGGCCGGGTCGGGGCAGTCGCGCGGGGCAGTCGCCGGGCCAGGCGCAGGACGCCTCTCGAGCTTTTCCAGCCGCTGCATGTCTCGTGGGCGGGAAAGGGAGAGCTGGTCACTCTTGCCGGCGCCGAACCGCGCGGACGGGGCCTGGAGGCCACCGGTCGGCGATTGTTGAGCATGTTCTACGTGAACGAGCTTGTTCTGCGTCTTACCCTCCGGCAGGATCCCCATCCGGACATCTTCGCGACCTATGAATCGACGGTATATCGGTTGGCGCAGGACGCCGGGGAAGCGAAGACGCTGCGTCTTTTCGAGCGTGATTTGCTGGATAGCCTGGGTTACGGCCTCCTGCTCGATCGTGACGTGGAAGGGGCGGAAGTCCGGGCAGACTGCGCCTATCAATACCGGCTCGAGGAAGGGCCCCGAAGGGCGGAAGGCAACGCCGGGTCAGCGCTGAGGATCTCCGGGAGAGCGTTACGCGCCATCCACACAGGTTGTCTCGACGATGCGACGGAACTGCGGGAGGCGAGACTGCTCCTCACTGCCGCGCTGGACCATTACCTGGGCGGACGCCCCCTGAAAACAAGGCAGTTCCTCAACGCGCTGCGTTCCCGGGCTTCCGGATCATCGCTTCTGGCAAAATAAGCTGTCGTAGAGACCTGTCTCCCTCGAGAACTCGGAGAACCCATGAAGGAAAGGATCTGCCTCGGCGTCAACATAGACCATGTAGCCACCATCCGTCAGGCAAGGGGCACCCGTTACCCTGATCCGGTTTACGCGGCCCTGATGGCCGAACAGGCCGGCGCCGACTGCATCACACTCCATCTGCGGGAGGACAGGCGGCATATCCAGGACCGGGATCTGGCCGCCATGAGCGGCGTTCTGCAAACCCGGATGAACCTTGAAATGGCGGTGACAGACGAAATGCTGGACATCGCCGTCGGAGCGAAACCCCATGACTGTTGTCTGGTTCCCGAACGACGGGAGGAACTGACGACGGAGGGCGGGCTCGATGTGGCGGGACAGATTCCGCGGGTCAGCGCGGCCTGTGCCCGCCTGGCAGAAGCAGGTATCCGGGTTTCCCTGTTTATCGATCCGGACGAGCGGCAGGTGGAAGCTGCCCGCGAGGCGGGCGCGCCTGTCATCGAGATTCACACGGGCGCATATGCCGATGCAGAGGATGACGACACCATGGCGGCCGAGCTGGAGCGCGTGCGCCGGGCCGCGGTCCGGGCGGACGAAATGGGTCTGCGCGTCAATGCCGGACACGGGCTTCACTATCACAACGTCCAGCCGATCGCCCGAATCCCGCAGATCCGGGAGCTGAATATTGGTCACGCGATCGTCGCCCGGGCCATTTTCGACGGACTATCGACGGCCGTGATCGAGATGAAGCGTCTGATGACCGAGGTGCGACTCAGGTGATATTCGGCGTCGGCATCGACGTGGTGCGCCTTGACCGGATGGAGCGGGCGTACCGGAGATTCGGGCAGCGCTTTGTGGACCGCCTGTTGTTGCCACAAGAGATGAGCGCCTTCGAGTCGAACAAGCGTCCGGCCCGTTTTCTGGCCATGCGTTTCGCCGCCAAGGAAGCGGTGGTGAAGGCCATGGGCACCGGATTCCGTCACGGGATGTGGATCCGGGACGCCGGTGTCGTCCAGAATGAATGGGGCCGGCCGGAAATCATCTGGTCCTCACGCGGCGCCGCCATGCGGGACAGTCTGGGAATCGGGGAGGGACACATTTCCCTGACGGACGAGGCGGGACTGGTGGTGGCGGTGGCTGTGCTGTTACGCGCCCAGAGTTGACTTCGTGGCCCTCGCAAGGTGCCAAGTCAGTTCAGTGCAGTTAATGCGATTAATTCATATAAACAGAAGCTTATAAAACTTAATTAAACTACTTTATAGGCTACTTGCCGGGGCTGGGAAGGGACGGACATGTTACCCGGCAAGCGCGGGTTGGACGGTTCGGCGTCCCGGCAGAGGGTCGTGTCTGCCGGGATGGATACCTGGCAGCACGACCTGGATGAGACTACAGGCCTGCGATGCCTGCCCGGCAGATTCGGACGGGGCCGCATGCATCCCGCAGGAACCGGGCGGGTGCTACCGTTCATCACAAATTCTTCAGGAGAGCATGAAATCAACACCCTGGTTTTTGACATCGAGACAGTTCCGGACCTTGATTTCGGTCGGCGCTACTATGGTCTCGAAGGCCTCGACGACGACGAGGTCGCGCGGGTCATGTACGGCCAGCGCCTTCAGGCGACGGGCTCGGATTTCCTGCCCCTGCATCAGCATCGGATCGTGGCGATTTCCTGTCTTCTGAGGAGCCGGGACAGGTTGCGAATCTGGTCTCTTGGTGACGAGGATGCAGACGAGGCAGAACTGGTGAGCCGGTTTTTTGACGGCCTGGATCAGCTCAGCCCCGACCTGGTGTCCTGGAACGGTTCCGGCTTCGATCTTCCTGTGCTTCATTATCGGTCCATGCGACACGGCGTGTCGGCTGCCCGGTATTGGGAGACCGGTGACACGGACCAGAGCTTCCGTTGGAACAATTATCTGAGCCGGTTTCACTGGCGCCATCTGGACCTGATGGATGTTCTTGCGGGTTATCAGTTCAGGGCCACGGCGCGGCTCGACGAGGTGGCCGTTTTGCTGGGCCTGCCGGGCAAGCTGGGTATGAGTGGCGACAAGGTCTGGCCGAAATATCGCGAGGGCGGGATCCGGGAAATTCGTGATTACTGTGAAACCGACGTAATCAATACCTACCTGGTGTACCTCCGGTTCGAACGAATGCGCGGACGGCTGAATGCCGGAGAACTGCGCGAGGAAGAGAATCGGGTCCGTTCGACGCTATCCGCGGAGGGGCACGCACATTTCAGGCAATACCTGGAAGCCTGGGGTACGGAGCCGTGAGCCGCCGACCGAAACGTCCGCCGGAGACCGTGGACATCGTCGATCTGACCCATGACGGTCGGGGCGTGGCCCGAACCGATGGCAAGACGCTGTTCGTGGATGGCGCGCTTCCCGGAGAGACCGTCGAGGCTGTGCGGCTGAGGAAGCGCAAGACCCACGACGAGGGCAAGGTTCTCAATCTGCTGGTATCGGCGGCAGAACGGGTCGAGCCCGCCTGTCCATGGTTCCAGATATGCGGGGGCTGCAGCCTCCAGCACCTGGATGGTTCTGCACAGCTTGCGGCCAAGGAGAAGGTGTTACTGGATAACCTGCTTCGGATTGGCGGCGTGGAGCCCCGGAAAATCTATCCGCCGATTCACGGTCCCGCCCTCGGGTACCGGCGCCGCGCACGACTGGGAGTGCGGTGGGTGGAAGGCAAGGGCCGCGCTCTGGTCGGGTTCCGTGAACGGTTTTCGTCGTTCATCGCCGATATTGAATACTGTCCGGTGCTGGCGCCTCCCGCCGATGATCTGATACAGCCCCTTTCCCGCCTTGTCAGCGGACTCAGTCTGAAAAAGCGTCTGCCGCAGATCGAAGTGTCGATCGGCGATAACCGAACCGCTCTGGTGTTCAGGATTCTCGAGGATCCGACCGACCGGGATCTGGATTCGCTGAGACAGTTCCGGATTGCCCACGGCGTGGACGTCTATCTCCAGCGGGGCGGCGTGGACACCATCGCGGCCCTGGACGGGGTCGCGGCGCCGCTCGTTTACCATCTTCCGGAATTCGGTCTGGAGTATCGCTTTCTGCCCACCGACTTTATCCAGATCAATGCGGCCATCAATCGACAGATGGTCTCCAGGGTTACGGAACTGCTCGGTCTGGAACCGGCCTGGCGGGTCCTCGATCTCTTCAGCGGTCTGGGGAACTTCAGCCTGCCCATGGCGCGGCGGGCAGCATCCGTCACCGCCGTGGAGGGAGACGAGAGTCTAGTCGCGCGGGCCCGGGAGAATGCCGGGCTGAACGGAATTGACTCGGCTGAGTTTCACGTGGCCAATCTTTTCGAAGAGTGTCGGGATCTTCCATGGGCGGCGGGGCCCTACGATGCCGTGCTGCTGGATCCGCCGCGCTCCGGTGCCAGGCAGATTCTTCCGGTGGTGGACGGTGCCAGGCGTATCGCGTATGTGTCGTGTCATCCGGGCACGCTGGCGCGGGACGCCGGAATCCTCGTCGGCGATTATGGTTATAGGCTCGAAGGAGCCGGTGTCATCGACATGTTTCCCAATACCGCGCACGTCGAATCCATGGCCTTGTTCATCAGGGACTGATTGTGGCGGTCGAGATCGAGCGAAAATTTCTGGTGGCCTCGGAGGACTGGCGGCAGGATACAGAGACTTCGGTTCACATGATTCAAGGGTACCTGGCAGAGACGGATACCTGCTCGATTCGCGTCAGGGTGGCAGGAGATCGGGCCTGGCTGAATTTCAAGGGTCTGACCGTGGGCGCTCGACGGACCGAATTCGATTACCCCGTACCGCTGGCCGATGCACGACAGATGCTGGAACTCTACTGCGGAGATCGATTCATCGAAAAGATCCGGCATTACGCGAGAGTCGAACAGGACGTCTGGGAGATCGACGAGTTCGCTGGTGCCAACGCGGGGCTCGTGGTGGCAGAGATAGAGCTGGCATCGGAAGACCAGGAGATATCGACGCCCGACTGGCTGGGGGAAGAGGTGACGAGCGATCCGCGCTACTACAACATTCGTCTCGTGGAAGAGCCGTACTCGGAATGGACCGATGCCTGATTCTGAACCCGGCTTGCACCTGGTGGTGGATCTTTCGACCCAGCGGATGACGCTTCGGGAGGGAGGAGAGGTACTCAAGGTCTATTCGGTCTCCACCGCGGCCAACGGTCCCGGAGAGCAACAGGGCAGCGAGGGTACCCCGCGGGGAAGACACGTGATCCGGGCAAAAATCGGTTCCGGCAAGCCATCTGGCACGGTGTTCGTCGGTCGGCGACCCACGGGAGAAGTCTGGTCCCCCCAGCTTGCCCGGCGTCACCCCTCGAGGGACTGGATCCTCACCAGGATTCTGTGGCTCAGCGGCACCGAAGTGGGACAGAATCGTCTCGGCAGCGTGGACAGCATGCGTCGCTACATCTACATACACGGGACTCCCGAGACAGAACCCATGGGTGTCCCCGCCTCCCATGGCTGCATCCGTATGCGTAACCGGGACGTGATTGATCTCTTCGATCAGGTACCGACAGGCACGCCGGTGCACATCCTGGAGGCGACATGACCCTCGGCCCCCTGATGCTGGATCTGGAGGGTCAGGAACTGACCGCCGAAGACCGGGAAGTCCTGCTTCATCCTGCGGTGGGCGGCGTCATTCTTTTCGCCCGCAACTTTCACTCGACCGAGCAGATCGCCGAATTGACTTCGGAAATTCACGCGATCAGGCGCCCCCCTTTGCTGGTGGCCGTGGATCAGGAGGGCGGAAGAGTACAGCGCTTTCGGGAGGGATTTACGTCCCTTCCAGCGGTGCATCTTCTGGGAAGACAGTTCGATCTGGATTCGGAGGGAGCGCTGGCGGCAGCGGAAACTCTTGGCTGGATCATGGCTGCAGAATTGCGGTCGGTGGGCGTCGATCTGAGTTTTGCACCGGTCCTGGATTTGGACTGGGGTATCAGCGAGGTCATCGGTGATCGTGCGTTTCATCGGCAACCGAGGGTCGTCGCCTCGCTCGCCCGTCGATACATCCGGGGAATGGCCACAGCCGGGATGGCGGCGACGGGCAAGCATTTTCCCGGTCACGGGGCCGTGGCCGCGGATTCCCACCGATTCCTGCCGGAAGACCGGAGAGCCTATGTTGACATCACCGAAGACCTGGCGCCCTTCGAGTTCCTGATTTCCGAGGGCCTGGGCGCCGTGATGGCCGCTCATGTTCGGTACACGGAAGTGGACCCGGCGCCGGCCAGTTTCTCGCGCTGGTGGCTGACCACGGAACTGCGCGGTCGGATGGGCTTTCGGGGGGTCATTTTCTCGGACGATCTGAGTATGGCTGCCGCAGAGGTCGTGGGTGACATGGAAGCCAGGGCCCGAATCGCGCTCGATTCCGGTTGCGACATGATTCTGGTCTGTAATGACCGCGAGGCCGCAATCGCGGTGCTGGAGGAACTCGAGGGATACAGCGAGCCTGCGGGCCAGGTGAGACTGGCCCGCATGCATGGAAGGAAAGGTCGTGATCGGCGCGAGCTTCTGGCCTCGGCCGACTGGAACCAGGCCAGGGAACAGGTTCGCCATCTCACCGATCCCCCGCCGCTGGAGCTGAACGGCTAAGATAGCAGTCGGTCGGCGTCGACTGCCTGATCGGGCGAGGAGGGCCATTGAGTACACCAGCCTGCGGCGACAACATGGAAGAGGTGCTCGGGCGGGCAGAGCTGATCCATCCGGCGCAAGCCGTTCGTGAGGCGCTGGACGCGATGGCCGGGCAGATCACCGAGGCCATGTCGGATCGCGATCCGATTCTGCTTGCGGTCATGACCGGCGGAATGGTGCCCGCGGTCCACCTGAGCTCACGCCTGAAATTCCCTCATCGCCTGGATTATGTCCACGCGACCCGTTACGAGAGCGGGATTCGGGGCGGACGACTTGAATGGCGCGCGCGACCTCACCTGGAGCTGGCGGAGAATTCCGTCCTCATTGTCGATGACATACTGGACGAGGGCATTACGATGAGCGCCATCATCGATTATTGTCGGCATGCCGGAGCGCGGGATGTCAGAACAGCGGTTCTGGTCGAAAAGCACCACACTCGACACCGGACCGGCGTGAGCCCCGATTTCAGCGGGCTCCAGGTCCCCGATCGTTACGTGTTCGGATGCGGCATGGACTACCGGGAATACTTCCGCCATCTGCCTGCCATTTACGCCCTGGCAACGGAACAGGAGAACCAGGGATGAGCCAGGCGCCAATCGGAATTATCGGAGGCACCGGGATTTCTCACCTGACCGAATTTCAGGTCACGGGACGCCGTGTCGTGCCGACCCCCTTCGGCGAGCCGTCGGCACCGGTCATGGTCGGGCATCTTGGCGGCCGCGACGCCCTGCTGATCACGCGGCATGGCAGCGGACACACGATCCCGCCGCATCTGGTTAACTACCGTGCCAATCTCTGGGCGCTCAAGCATCTCGGCGCCCGCCGCATTGTCGCTGTAGGCAGCGTGGGGGGCATTCACGAGGCACTCGCGCCCGGCCAGCTGGTGGCGCCCGACCAGATTATTGACTACACGTGGGGGCGGCCCTGTACTATCCACGAAGCTCTGGACGTGCCCGTGGTTCATACGGAGTTCACGGAACCCTACAGCGCCCCGGTCCGATCGCTGATTCTGGAAGCAGGAAGCCGGGCAGGAGTCACCATCCGGGATGGCGGCGTATACGGCGCGACCCAGGGGCCGAGGCTGGAAACTGCTGCCGAGATCGAGCGGATGCGGCGGGACGGTTGCGACATGGTGGGCATGACCGGAATGCCGGAAGCCATCGTCGCCCGGGAAATGGATCTGGAATACGCCCTCTGCGCCCTGGTCATCAACTGGGCCGCCGGGCGGGGAGAAGGGGATATCCACGGGCAGATCGAGAGGCACATCGCCGGCTGCATGGGGAAGGTACGATCCATCCTGGCGGTGCTGCAGGAACCTGCATAGTAGAGGGAGCCGCTGATTTGAGCAGGCGTCTGAAGAACAGCTTGCTGCAGACGATTGTGGAATCCGCCCGGGACGGAGTGGTGGTGGTGGACGCCCGTGCAAAGGGAATGCCGGTGATCTTCGTCAACCCGGCTTTTCGATCCATGACAGGCTACGACGACGATGAACTGGTGGAAAAGGGGCTGTCGTGCCTGCAGGCCGACGATCGGCGCCAGCGCGCGGTGAAGGAGATGCGCGATGCCCTGGATGAGGGCCGCTCCTGCGAGGTCCTGGTGCGTAATTATCGCAAGAACGGGGAGCTGTTCTGGAACCAGCTGAGGCTGGTACCGGTCGAGGAGGACAATGAACTCGCGTGGTGGGTGGGCATCGCCAGAGACGTCGGCGACCTGCGCGAGCTCAAGGACCGACTCAAGAGTCAGCGCAAGACGCTGGAAGAAGTCCGCCGCGAGCTGCCGGAAGACCGCCTGACCGGACTGAAGAGCCGAACCTTCTTCGACGAGCTCCTGGCCCGGGAATGGAGCGTCTGTCAGCGGGAGGAACGCGCCATCACCCTGTTCCTGTTCGATGTTGATTTCTTTACCGCCTACAACGAGACCTTCGGGCGAAGCGCGGGCGATTCATGCCTCAAACGGGTGGCCAACGCCATCCGCAGTTCTTTCAGGCGCGGCGGGGATGTCGTTGCCAGGTTCGACGGCCAGCGCTTTGGGTGTTTCGCCAGCGGCATGGAGACGGCGCCCGCGCTGGGATTCGCCGCACAGATCTGCGGGCGCGTTCGGGCATTGGCCATGCATCATCCCCGTTCTCCGGGGGGGCGCTATATCACGGTGAGCTGCGGAGTGGTGACCGTTCTGCCGGACAGGGACGGCCAGAGTGAGGATCTCCTGTTCGCCGGCGAAGCCGCGCTGAGTCGGGCGAAGGCCCGTGGCGGGGATTGCGCGTCCGATTGATGTCTAGCCGGCACCCGCCGTCGGAGGCGACCCCTGAGACGCCGGTTCGTCAGGCATCGGTCCCGAATCCTGGACCGGAATCACAATCGCGATCGCGCCAAGGCGTGGCGAGTCAAAATAGTGGATCTCTCCGCTACGCATGCGTCGCCGCTCCAGGAGGCGCGAAACGTCCGAGCCCTGAAGTAGCTCGGCGTCGATTTCCAGGTGCAGATAACGGCCGAGCCAGAGGGTAGCTGCGATGTTCAGCGGATCTTCCGGGTCCGGACCAGAAGCCGGGGTTGCCGAATTCCCTCTCCCGGGGGCATCGCGGAGGTTACCCCCGACACCACGCAGGCGATCGAGAGTTTCCAGGTCCACACCACGGGCCTTTTCCTGGGGAAACCCCGGCTGAACCCATGCCTCCTGGACGAGCACGCGGTAGCCCGAGAGTTTTTGAATTTTTGCCAGGATTCCCGATAGATCCTGGATGTTCGCGGGCTCGTAAAAGATGCTCTCGTCCCTTGGGTCCGTTTCCGCCGGCGCGGCGTTTTCTCCCGTCGGCGCTTGAATCAGCTGCTCGCCGAATGGGTCCGCTGTCGATAGCAGGGTTTCCTGAGGTGGCGGCAGCGGTGGTCGACCCGGGTCTTCCGGGTGCAGCGGCGCCGCGTTGCGCTCGAAAAGCACCAGTTCGACCCGGTAACGGGGCAGATCCGCGGCATCCGACGGAAATGATTCTTGCTGGGCAACGGAGGCCCCCGGCGGCGCGATCGAGAGCAGCATGACAGACGCTGTGGTAATGGCACGCGCGCTTGCCGCCGGTATTTTCGCGGATTTCCCGGAGAAACCGCTGCCGTTACCGAAGAGTCGGCGCGCCAAGCCGGTCCAGGAGTGAATGTACATATTGGAAACGCTGCTCCGTATCATCGAGATCGAGGCCGAATCGTAACTTATGCTGACCCTGGAGTCTGAATCTGCGTCCCTCCGTCTGCACCAGGCCAATGATCTTGACCGGGTCCACGGACGTGTTCTGACCGAACAGAATATGACCACCGGACCTTCCGGTCTCCACTCGTTCGATGCCCAGGGCAGAAGCGCGAAGTTTCACCTCCGTTACCCTGAAAAGCATTTTCGCGGCCTCCGGGAGCAGGCCGAAACGATCGATGAGCTCCACCTGCAGGTCCCGCAGCGCGCCGGCTTCCTCCGCCGACGCGATGCGCTTGTAGAGCACGAGGCGGGTATGAACGTCGGGGATGAAGTCCTCCGGCAGCAGCGCGGTGACACCCATCTCTACCTCCGCACCGTGGTGCAGCGGGCGCTCCAGGTCAGGTTCCTGTCCTGACTTGAGCGCACGTACGGCCCGGTCCAGCATATCGGCGTAGAGCGCGAACCCGACCTCGTGAATCTGGCCGCTCTGATCTTCACCCAGAAGTTCCCCCGCTCCGCGAATTTCCAGATCGTGGGTCGCCAGCATGAAACCGGCGCCGAGCTCTTCCAGAGACTCGATGGCTTCCAGACGCTTGATGGCGTCGCGGGTCATCGCCTGTTTTGGAGGCACAATCAGATAGGCGTAAGCCCGGTGATGAGAGCGGCCCACCCGGCCTCTGAGCTGGTGCAGCTGAGCCAGGCCGAGGCGGTCAGCCCGGTCGATGATAATGGTGTTGGCGGTCGGGACGTCGAGGCCGCTCTCTATGATGGTGGTGCAGACCAGCAGGTTGAATCGACGGTGATAGAAATCGAGCATGATCCGTTCCAGATCCCGCTCGCTCATCTGACCATGGGCCACGCGGACCCGGGCCTCCGGGACGAGTTCCTCGATCCGGCGTGCCGCCTTATCGATGGTCTCGACACGGTTGTGCAGCATGTAGATCTGGCCGCCCCTGCGGATTTCGCGGAGGCAGGCCTCACGAATCTTGTCGTCCCGCCACTCGGTCACGAACGTCTTCACGGCAAGCCGTTCCGACGGGGGTGTCGTGATCAGGGACAGATCCCGCAGTCCTCCCATGGCCATGTTGAGCGTCCGCGGGATCGGTGTTGCGGTAAGCGTCAGCACGTCCACCTCGGCCCGGAACTGCTTCAGCCGCTCCTTGTGCCGCACGCCGAACCGGTGCTCCTCGTCGATCACGACCAGCCCCAGATTGGCGAAGGAGACATCCCGTTGAAGCAGGCGATGGGTGCCGATGACAATATCCACCTGACCCTCCGCCAGCCCGCGCAGGACGCCCTCGGCCTGTTTCCCCGTCCGGAACCGTGAAAGCACCTCGACTTTTACGGGCCAACCGGCAAAGCGGTCCGCGAAATTCTGGAAGTGCTGCTGGGCGAGGAGGGTGGTGGGCACCAGTATGGCTGCCTGCCGTCCGCCCTGCACCGCCGCGAAGGCCGCGCGCAGCGCAACTTCGGTCTTGCCGAAACCCACGTCTCCGCAGACCACCCTGTCCATGGATTGCGGCGCGGCCAGGTCAGCAAGCACCTGCTCGATGGTCTCGGCCTGGTCCGGTGTCTCCTCGAAAGGAAATTCCTCGCAGAAGGCGCGGTAGTCGGGTTCCTGATAGCGGAGCTGACTGCCGCTCCGGGCCGCCCGCCGGGCGTAAACATCCAGCAACTCAGCCGCCACATCGCGTACCCGTTTTGCCGCGCGCTGCCGTGCCCGCGTCCACTGGTCGCTGCCCAGCCGGTGCAGCGGAGCGTTTTCGGGCGCCGCGCCCGCATAACGTGTGATCCGTTCCAGGGACTGGACCGGGACGTACAGCTTGTCGCCGCCGGCGTACTCGAGAGCGAGGAACTCGCCCGAGTGGCCTCCGGCAGTGATGTGCTCCAGGCCGAGAAACCGGCCTACGCCGTACTCCTCGTGGACCACCGGTGCGCCTGTCGCCAGGTCCGTCAACTGGTTGATCAGGACCTCCGGGTCCCGCTGTCGCCGGCGCCGACGCTGCCTTCCGCGTTCGCCGAGGAGTTCCGACTCCGGTACCACGGCTACGTGGTTGCCGATCTGGAAACCCTGCTCCAGGGGCGCTATCGCCAGGCCTGTACGGGCGCTGGAGGCCAGGAATTCATGCCACCCCCCGACTATCGGAACGGCCAGTCCGCGATCGCTCAGAAGCTCCCGGAGCATTTCCCGCCGACCCGGCGATTCCGCCGTGAACAGGACCCGTCCCGGAAATGCGCCCATGAACCGTTCCAGAAGATCGGACGGGTGTCCCGGGCTGCTGGCGAGTTTCAGGGGCGGCAGAGTGGCGGTTGCCGCATTCCAGCCCCCCGCTTCCTGCTCGAAGGTTTCCAGTCGCGCCCCCGGCCGGGCGTTGATGATTTCCATGATCTCGTCGGGGGTTGCGTAAAGGTCGCCGGGCGCCAGTCGCGGCTGTTCCAGGTCATGGCGCAGCTGCTCGTAGCGTGCGGCGACTTCCCGCCAGACCTGATCCGCGAGGGCGCCCGGGTCGCCGACGGTGACGACGCGGCACGATTCGGGCAGATAGTCAGCCAGCGTGTTCAGTGCGTCGTAAAACAGCGGCAGGTAGAACTCGATACCGCCGGGCGCGATGCCCTCGGCCACGTCGGTGTACACGCTGACGCGGCTGAGATCGACGGGAAACATCCTGCGAAACCGTTCGCGAAACGAGTCGATCGCTTCCCGGGTGAAGGGAAACTCGCGGGCGGGCAGGACGCTTGCGCGCCGCTGATGCGCCTGGGACCGCTGGGTGTCAGGATCGAAGGTCCGGATCGACTCGATCTCGTCGTCCAGCAGGTCGACACGGAATGGACGGTCCGAGCCCATGGGGAAAATATCGATGATGGAACCCCGGACGGTGAACTCGCCGTGCTCGGTGACCTGCGAAACTGCCGTATATCCTCCGGATGCCAGACGCGCCCGGAAAGCGCCGCTGTCCAGCCGCTGGCCGACGCTCAGATCGAGGCTGCTCCCCAGGACCCATTCGACGGGCGGCAGTCTTTGCATCATGGTGGGCAGGGCGACGATGGCGACGCCGTTACGCAGGTCCGGTAGTCGGCTCAGGGTTCGCAGCCGCTGGGATGTGATGTCAGGATGAGGAGAGAAAGCGTCGTAGGGCAGCGCCTCGCTGTCGGGAAGCAGGAGGACCTCGAGACGGTCGTCCGCGAAGAACGCGATTTCGTCCCTCAGCCTGTCTGCGCTCCGGGGCTCGGGCGCGATCACGAGCACAGGCCCGTCGCCGCCAGCGGCCAATTCCGTCAGGGCCAGGGCCCGCGCTGAGCCGTAGAGCTGGCCCCAGGTGGCCTGACCGGCGGCGGTCACGTCGGGGATGTTGAGGAGACGGACGGGCCTGGCCATGATCCGGTTGCGCGGTGAAAAAACCGGAATTATCGCACAGGGCGCGCCAATCACCGGACTGCCGTGTCGGACAGGGAAAAGGGCCCGCCGTGCTCGCCGGCGGGCCCGGGACGATTCCCTCTCGGTCAGCGCGTCACGAGGGCTCGATTACTGGACGCGGGTCCCTCGGGACTTTTCGACGCTGTGCAGAACTCTGTCGTACTCGAAATACACCGTAAAATCGGCGTACTCCCAGCTGGAGATCGGCGGATCGCCCACGGCCGCCTGCTTGGAGATCGGCGTGCCGAAACTGGTTTCCACCCGGGTCTTGGTAGCCCCGCGGGTGGGTCGGTTGGGCATTTCGCCCTGGACCTCATCCAGCTTGTCGATAATGAGGGTATCCGCCTGCGCGGCGCCTGCTGTGATAAAAAATGCAAGAGATATTGCGGCTAACTTCATGACCATACTGGAAATCTCCGGCAAGCACGGGCCGACTATAGCAACGCTTGACCCCCTTTGTCAGCCCAATGGTTCGCGTTTTCCCGAATTCGCGTCCCTCGGCGGTCCCGCGTGAATCGAAATGGAATTGCCTGCGTCAATGATCACGGGCCGGCTGATCCGCCGTTACAAGCGCTTTCTGGCGGATGTCCGACTGAGTTCCGGAGAGGTGATCACGGCGCACTGTCCCAACACCGGCGCCATGCTGGGCTGCAGGGAGCCGGGCTCCCGGATCTGGCTGTCGGAGTCGGACAACCCGAAGCGACGCTACCGCCACACCTGGGAGCTTGTGGAGACGGCGCCAGGGGTGCTCGTCGGTATCCACACGGGACGGACCAATCGACTGGCTGCCGAAGCCCTGAGCCAGGGATTGCTGGCCGACGTCGTAAAAGTGCGCGGCCTGAAAAGGGAGGTCAGTGTGGCTGACCTGGGCTGTCGTATCGATTTCCTGGTGGAGACGCAAGATGGACCCGATTGTTACATGGAGATCAAGAACGTGACGGCCGCCGTGGAGAAGGATGTCGCGCTGTTTCCCGATGCGGTCAGCGAGCGAGCCGTCCGCCATCTGGACAGCCTGGTCACGCTCGTGGACCGCGGCCACCGGGCAGCCCTGTGTTTCTGTGTCCAGCGTTCCGATGTGCGTGCCGTTCGTCCCGCGTCGGAAATCCATCCCGAGTACGCCACAGCGCTGGCCCGTGCCGCGGCGGCAGGGGTGCAAATCGCCGGGTTCCGTTGCCGCGTCAGCGCTGACCGGATCGAGCCCGTGGAGAGGGTGCGGGTAGAGGTGGATGTGGTTTAATTCCCCGCCATGTTCCGGCCACTGGAAATTTTCGTCGGCTTGCGCTATCTCCGAGCCCGCAGGCTGAGCCGTTTCGTTTCCTTCATCTCGCTGATGTCCCTGCTCGGTGTGGCGGTCGGCGTGGCCGCCCTGATCGTGGTGATATCCGTGATGAACGGTTTCGAAAACGAGCTCCGGCAGCGGCTGTTGTCCATGACATCGCACGCAACCATCAGCGGGCCAGGCGGTCGCCTGTCGGACTGGGGACAGGCAGTCGAAAGTTCCCTGCGAGCGCCCGAGGTGAAAGCGGCAGCGCCTTATGTGGAAATCCAGGGCATGCTGGGCAACGGTGCGCGCCTCAAAGCGGCGCTGATCCGGGGCGTGGACCCGGCCCGCGAGCGGGCCGTTTCCCAGGTGGACGAAAACATGCTGACCGGGGATCTGAGCTCTCTGGAGGACGGGAGACAGGCCATCATCCTCGGGCGTCTCCTCGCGGCACAGCTGGGAGTCACGCCGGGCGACCCGGTGACCCTGATGGTGCCCCGCGTAGAGGGCGGCGCTCTGGTGCCCCGCCTGCGACGATTTACGGTCACGGGCGTATTCGAGGTGGGGATGCAGGAGCTGGATGGCATCCTGGCGCTGGTCAGCCTCGGTGACGCCGCCGGCATACTCGATCTCGGCACCGCGGTGACCGGGGTCCGGCTGCAGCTGGATAATCTGTTCTCGGCGCCTGCCGTCTCCCGCCGGGTCGCCGCTATGCTCGGAGAGGATTTCGTCGCCAGGGACTGGACGGAAGAAAATGCCAGCTATTTCCGGGCGGTGAGAATCGAGAAGACCATGATGACCATCATCCTGTCCCTGGTGGTGGCGGTCGCTGCCTTCAATATCGTGGCGACGCTGGTGATGGTCGTGACCGACAAGCGCAGCGAGATTGCGATTCTCCGCACCCTTGGGCTCTCGGCAGGCGGGGTGATGCGAGCCTTCCTGGTCCAGGGCGTGGTTATCGGGCTTGTAGGCGTCGCGCTGGGGGGCGCGCTCGGCATTCCGCTGGCGATGAACGTGGAAACCATCGCCGGCGGATTGGAAAGGGTCCTTGGCCTGGAGTTCATGCCGGCGGACGTTTACTACATCGCGCGGCTGCCATCTGACCTCAGGGCGCCGGACGTGGTGCGGATCCTCGCGTTGGCGTTCGTCCTGTGCACGGTGTCGACGCTTTACCCGGCCTATCGGGCCGCTCGTACCCAACCCGCGGAGGCATTGCGATATGACCACTGAAGGTCGGCAAGCCCGACTCCGCTGGGCCGGTCGGCTCGAGACGTTTGTCGGGCTTCGATATATCTGGAGCCGCAGCGGAAATCGTTTTATCTCGTTCATCTCGCTCATATCGATGCTCGGTATCACCATCGGTGTTGCGGTTCTGATCGTCGTGCTCTCGGTGGTCAACGGATTCGAAACGGAGCTACGCGCCCGAATTCTCAGCATGACTTCTCATGCTGCGGTCAGCGGATACACTTCCGGTCTGGACAACTGGCCCGCTGCCCGTGTGGTGGCGATGGAAAACCCCCGAGTGATCGCCGCAGCCCCGTATGTCGAAGGGGAGGGCATGCTGGTTCATGGAGACAAGGTCAGCGGAGTGGCCGTGCGTGGTGTACTGCCGGAGGAAGAGCTGCAGGTCTCGGGTATTGGCGACAAGATGGTGCAGGGAACCCTGACGGACCTGATACCCGGGCGTTACGGGATCGTACTCGGGGTCGCCCTGGCCCGGGAGCTGCAGGTAGGAGTGGGCGATCGCGTCATTCTGGCGGTGAACCAGGGCACGATCACGCCGGCCGGTATCATGCCCAGACTGCGACGCTTCGTCGTCTCCGGATTATTCGAGGCGGGGATGTACGAATACGATCGAGGGACCGCCTTCGTGCATATGACGGACGCGGCCCGGATGTACCGGATGGGCGAGGAAGTCTCCGGCCTGCGTCTCAGACTCGATGACCTTTTCCAGGCCCCGGTGGTGGTACGGGAGGTTGCGCGGTCGCTGGGCGGCAGCTACTACGTGACGGACTGGACTCGGCAGCATCGTAATTTCTTCCGCTCTATCGCGCTCAGCAAGCGTATGCTGTTCACCGTCCTGCTGCTGGTGGTGGGCGTGGCCGCCTTCAATATCGTTTCGACCCTGGTGATGGTGGTCAAGGACAAACAGTCGGATATCGCAATACTCAGAACGCTTGGCGCCAGCCCTCGCAGCATCATGAGCGTGTTCACGCTGCAGGGAACGCTGATCGGTGTTCTGGGTATTCTCGGCGGCATCGCGCTGGGGGTGCTTGTGGCTCTCAACACCGAAACCCTGGTGCATGGCCTCGAGGCCGCACTGGACACGCGATTCCTCGCGCCGGATGTTTACTTCATCACGGATCTGCCCGCGGAAATCCGGGCCTCCGATCTGGTCGTGGTCTGCACGACTGCCATCCTTCTGTGCATGGTGTCGACCATTTATCCGGCCTGGCGCGGAGCGCGAACCCAGCCGGCGGAGGCCCTCAGATATGAATGACCAGGCGCCCGGCAAGGAAACGTCCGTGCTCGAATGCAGGGGTCTGATCAAAGCCTTCGACGAGGGCGGACAGCGCCTCGAGGTGCTTCGCGGGGTGGACCTTTGCGTTGCCAGCGGGGAGAGCATTGCCATCATAGGGGCGTCCGGTTCCGGAAAGACGACCCTGCTGCAGCTGCTGGGCGGCCTGGATTCTCCCACCTCCGGGATCGTGAAAGTGCTGGGGCGCGATCTCGCCTCCCTGAGCGAAGACGAGCGCGGCAAGATGCGCAACCGGTCCATAGGTTTCGTTTACCAGTTCCATCATCTGCTGCCGGAATTTTCCGCCCTGGAAAATGTCGCCATGCCACTTCTGGTACGACGGAGGCCTGCCGCGGAGGCGGCCCGGGCGGCGCGAGATCTCCTGGAGCGGGTGGGGCTGGGGGAAAGACTGGAACACCGGCCGGCCCAGCTATCGGGCGGCGAGCGTCAGCGGGCCGCCGTAGCCCGGGCTTTGATCACCCGACCGGCGCTGGTTCTGGCCGACGAGCCGACAGGCAACCTGGATCGGCGGATCGGCAAGCAGGTGTTCGACGTGATGCTGGAGCTGAAGCGCGAGCTCGGTACGAGCCTCGTGGTCGTGACCCACGACGAGCTCATCGCCGCACGCATGGAGCGGGTCCTTTCCCTGGTTGACGGCCGGCTATCGGCGGAGCCGGTTCAGGCCTGACGATCCTGTCCGGCAACATCCCGGCGTCGCTGGAATCGGCGTCTGACCTGCCGGATCCATAGTCGATTCAGAATCCAGTAGGTCGCCAGAGAAAGGGTCGTCCCCGCGATCAGACAACCCACGAGAAGCGGCGGCCAGATCTCGCCCAACAGTGCCTGCAGGGGTTCCATGGAAAACTCGGAGCGGCTCGCCGCAGCCGGAGATCCGAGGACCGCCGCGCCCAGCTGATACGCGCCGTAATACATGGGTCCGAAGGTGATCGGATTGGAGAGCCATGAGGCGACGATGGCCACCGGCACGTTGAGACGCAGGTAGAGAGCGGTGATGCCCGCAAGCGCCGTGTGAATGGGAAAGGGGATAAAGCTGATGAATATTCCCAGTCCCAGTGCCCGCAGGACATTCCTACGATGAGTAGCCCAGAGCGCCGGATCGTGTAGCAGCGCGCGAAAAGGTCTCAGGAACCATTGTTTCTTTAGGTTTGCCGGGTGGGGTAGCACCCTGCGAAGAAATTGTCTGGGCATGTCCTAAGATATCCGCCGTCTTCCTCTTTGGCGGGGCCGCCGTGAACGGACCCGAGACCCGATGATTGCCGGGCTCCTGTGTCTTTTCGCGGGTATCCTAGCCGCCCTGTCGCTTCCCGTCATGCCATCCCCGACGGCGGGAGTGCTCCTGCTGCTGATCGCGCTGTCGCTCATGCGACTGCGCGCCGCCCGGCCCGTGTCCTGGGCGCTGGCCGGATGCGCCCTGGTCGTGCTCGAGGCCGGCGCCCGGCTGGCAGACCGGATTCCCGCCTCGCTGGTCGATCGCGACTGGCGTCTCGACGGGGAGGTCGTGGCCCTGCTCTCCGACAGGCCGGAGCGGCCGTCCTTCCTCTTCCACCCCGACGCTTCGGGACGAACTGCAGCAATCCCTGGTCGGATCCGTCTGGTGTGGTACGACCCCCCGGCGATTCCCTCGCCGGGGGAGCGCTGGCGTCTTGTGGTGCGGCTGCGGGAGCCGCGCGGCACGGCCAACCCGCATGGTTTCGACTACGAGCGCTGGCTGCTCCTGCGCGGCATCGGCGCTACCGGATATGTGCGGACCAGCGTTCGGAATCAGCGGATCGGGGCCGCGGGTAATGTCGTTGACAAGGTACGCAGTCGCATCGCCGATACCCTTCGCCACCATGTCGGCGATGATGACGCTGCACGTCTGCTGGAAGCCCTGATCACCGGCAACCGGGCGGGTATCTCCCAGCAGACCCGGGATCGGTTGATGGCGACCGGTACCGCCCATCTTCTTGCCATCTCCGGTCTGCACGTGGGGATCGCGGCGGCGACCGGCGCCGGGGTGGCTGGTGTTCTCGCCCGGGCCGTGTCTTCGCTGACCCGTTTCCCTTTTACCCACGCGCGCTGGCTCGGCGCGGCGGCGGGGGCGTGTGCCTATGCATGCCTGGCGGGGCTTTCCATCGCCACCCACCGGGCTCTCGTCATGGTTTTGATTATCGCGTTCTCGGCGGCGCTTGAGCGCCACGCTTATCTGTCGCGGAGCCTGATCCTGGCGGCGTGGGTGATCCTCGTGACGCAGCCGCTGGCCCCCCTGGACGGCGGCTTCTGGCTGTCTTTTGGGGCCGTGACCATCCTTTGTATCCGTTTCGCGGGACGGCTCGGGCGGCCCCGACGCCTTGGAGCTCTGATATCGGCCCAGGCCGCTCTTACGGTCGGCATGATCGTGCCGGCCCTGTCGCTGTTCGGGTTCGTTTCGACCTCGGGATTCATGGTCAATCTTGTGGCGGTGCCTCTTGTGGCCACGGTGGTATTGCCATCCGGTCTGCTGGGGGCCTTGGCGACGCTCGTGGAGCCCTTGCTGGCCGGTCCGCCGTTGAAAATCGCGACCCTGGGGCTGGAGGGCCTGCTTTTCATTGTCGAGAAGGCCGAGAGACTGGGTCCAGGTATGCTCCGGGCGGGTCTCGCGCCCTTGCCGTTCTTGCTGTCCGCCGCGTTGGCTTCGCTGATTCTGGTCGCCGGGCGTGGGATACCGGGCTGCCCGGCAGCGCCCGTCCTGTTACTGGCGATTCTGCTTTGGAAGAGCCAGGCACCGCCCCACGGAGGCGCGGACATGACGGTTCTGGATGTGGGCCAGGGCCTGTCTGTGGTGGTCCGTACCCATGGTCATGTCATGGTCTACGACGCCGGCCCCGCATGGCGCGGAGGTGATGCGGGGGCCCGGATCGTTCTTCCGTATCTTCGCGGCCAGGGGCTGTCCACCGTGGATACGCTGGTGATCAGCCACGGGGACACGGACCACGCCGGCGGCGCCGCCGCATTACTCGACAGTGTTTCCGGAAGAATCCTGGCCGGCCCGGGGACCGTGCTTCCGGACACAAGATCGGAATCATGCCGGGCGGGTGATGGCTGGACCTGGGACGGCGTGCGGTTCGAAATCCTTCATCCGCCGCCCGGATACCGGGGTTCCGACAACAATGCTTCCTGTGTGCTCCGGATTCAGTCCCGCGGCGGCGTTGTGCTGCTGCCCGGTGACATCGAGAACGCTCTGGAAAGGGCACTCGTCCGGGATGGAACAGACCTGGCTGCCGACGTTGTCGTGGCGCCCCACCATGGAAGCGCAACGTCTTCCAGTCGCCCGTTCGTCAGCGCCACGGACCCGGACTGGGTGGTTTTCGCCAGCGGCTACCGGAACCGGTGGCGTTTTCCGAGAAGCGACGTGGTCGAGAGGTGGACATCGGCGGGCGCCAAGCGAGCGGATACCGCCCGGGGCGGCGCGATCATGTTTGCCTTCCGACCCGGCCATGCGGGCGTGCAGGTCACGGTCTGGCGATGCCTGTCGCGGCGCTTCTGGCGGTACCGTGAATGTGGCCGGAACAGGTCCCGATGAAGGGCGATTTTCGGGGTCGGTGGATTCCAAGTATCATTCGCCGCAAACGCGGCGGGCGCTGAACGCCGTACAGGAGCGATATCAGAAACGATGTACGAGATCGTCAAAGCCGGCGGCTGGCTGATGGTGCCGCTTATCCTCTGCTCGGTCGTGGCAGTGGCCATTATCCTCGAAAGGCTCTGGACACTGCGGCGAAAGCGGGTGCTGCCGGAAGACCTGACGGCCAGGGTCTGGTCCTGGGCCCACAGCCGGCAACTGGACGAGGGTCATCTCCGTGCCCTGGCCGAGAGTTCGCCGCTGGGGATCATCCTCGCCGCCGGTCTGCAGAATCGGCATCGAAGCCGGGAAATCATGAAAGAGGCCATCGAGGACACGGGCAGGCACGTAGTTCACGAACTCGAGCGCTATCTGAACTCCCTGGGAACCATCGCCGCTATCACGCCGTTGCTCGGACTCCTTGGCACCGTTATCGGAATGGTCAAGGTGTTTACCGCGATCACCATGCACGGTGTCGGTAATCCGGGCGTGCTGGCGGCCGGCATTTCGGAGGCCCTGATCACCACCGCTGCGGGATTGTCGATCGCCATTCCCTCTCTCATCGGTTACCGCTATCTGCGGGGGCGGGTGGACGGTCTCGTGGTGCAGATGGAGAAAGAGGCCACGAAACTGGTGGACGCCATCCATCACGAACTTCCCGCGACGGGGCCGTCGTGAATCTTCGGGGGCATCCGAAGGAGCAGCCCGAGGTCAATCTGACCTCGCTGATCGACGTGGTTTTGCTGCTGCTGATTTTCTTCATGGTGACCACCAGCTTTGTTCGTGAAACGGAGATCCGGCTCAAGCTGCCGGAGGCGGAGACCGCGCCTCCCATGTCATTTGACGACGCCGTAGAAATCACGATTACGGCGGAAGGCGACTATCTCATCAACGGGCGCCAGACCATCAACCGTCGCCCGATAACCCTTCGACGGGCCCTGGCCGACGTAGCAGGAGAGCGACGCGACCAGGCCATTGTCATACGAGCCGATGCCCGGGCGAGTCATCAGTCCGTGGTGACCGCCATGGATGTGGCGGGCCGTCTCGGCTTCATGCGTATCAACATCGCTACCATGGAACAGGGAGCGGGAGACGAATCTTGAGCGGTGCCGGCGTCTACTCCCGGTTGCTGCGGTATTCCATGGATCATTGGCGAATGTTCGCCCTCGCCCTGCTGGGCATGACGATCTATGCGGCCACCGAGACCGGTTTCGCGGCCATGATCAAGCCCTTGCTGGACCAGAGTTTTGTGGAGCGGGATCCCGAATACATCCGCATGATGCCTCTGGCCATACTGGGCATTTTCATCGTTCGGGGCGTGGCGAGCTTCATTTCCGACTATTGCATGGCCGCGGTCGGTCGGCGGGTCATCAAGACCCTGCGTCGCCAGGTGTTCAGCCAGTTTCTCGGGCTGCCGACAAAGTACTATGACCGCAATTCATCGGGCGTGCTGCTGTCGAAACTCACCTACGATATCGAGCAGGTCGCCAACTGCACCTCGCAGGTGATCACGACACTGGTTCGCGACGGGCTGACGATCATCGGCCTCATGGGCTACATGTTCTGGGTCAACCTCAGGCTGTCCCTTTTCATTCTCGTGGTGGGCCCGCTGATTGCCGGCATGATTCGCCTGGTCAGCCGCCACTTCCGCCGTTACAGCGCCCGGATCCAGCGTTCCATGGGCGACGTGACCCGGGTGGCCGAGCAGGTCCTCGAGGGGCACAAGGTCGTCAAGGTCTTCATGGGCGAGCGCCGCGAATCCCAGGGTTTCGAGGAAGTCAACGAGCGCAACCGGCGGTTGCACATGAAGCTGGTGGCCACCAAGGGCGGCAGCGCGCCCATCATCCAGCTGATTGCCGCGCTGGGCCTCGCAGGCGTCATTTACGTGGCTACCATGGAAACTTCCGCCCAGACCGTAACCGTGGGCGACTTCGGGTCTTTTCTCAGCGCCATGTTGCTTCTCATGACCCCGTTGAAGCGGCTGACCAACATCAACGCGCCCATACAGCAGGGTATCGCGGCCGGACAGAGCATTTTCACGCTTCTCGATCAGCCCACCGAGGACCAGGGAGGCGATCTTGGCATCCAGCGGTGTCGCGGTGACGTTTCCTATCGACATGTCTCCTTCGTGTACTCGGAGGAGAAAGGCCCGGTGCTGCAGGATATCGACCTCGATATTCCCGCGGGCCAGCGACTGGCCATCGTGGGCCGTTCCGGCAGCGGCAAGACGACGCTCGTGAATCTTCTGCCCCGGTTCTATGACCCGACGTCAGGCAGGCTGCTGCTCGACGGCCACGATATCCGCAAATATCGTCTTGCGGACCTGCGCAGGCAGATCAGTCTGGTCAGTCAGGACGTCAAACTGTTCAACGACACGATCAGAAACAACATCGCCTACGGCGCAATGAGCGAATCGACGGACGCGTCGATCGAGGAGGCCGCGGAAGGGGCTCACGTCATGGAATTCGCCCGCAATCTGCCGGACTTCCTGGACACGAGGGTAGGTGACCGGGGGATTCTCCTGTCCGGCGGTCAGCGCCAGAGAATCGCCATAGCCCGGGCGCTGCTCAAGGATGCCCCGATCCTGATACTTGACGAGGCGACGTCCGCCCTGGATACGGAGGCCGAACGACACATCCAGGCGGCGATGGAAACGCTCATGAAAAATCGCACCACGCTCGTCATCGCACACCGATTGTCGACCATTGAAAACGCGGACCGGATAGTGGTGATGGAGAAGGGGCGCATCCTGGAAAGCGGGACTCACGAGCAGTTGCTGACCCTCGGGGGGCATTACGCGGCCCTCCACCGGATGCAGTTCCAGGCAGCCTGAGGTCGTGATCCTGCACGACTGGCTGCAGCGGGTCTGGTACGGGGCGGCCCGGGGAGGCTGGGTGCTGATTCCCCTGTCCTGGCTTTTCGGGACTGCCGTCACCCTGCGGCGCACGCTTTACGGACTGGGACTGCTGCCTGCGCGGACAGTTGCCCGACCCGTCGTGGTGGTGGGAAACGTGACGGCCGGAGGAACGGGAAAGACACCGTTTGTCCTGTGGCTGGCGGAAAGATTGAGGGAGGAGGGACTGCAGGTAGGCATTGCCAGCCGTGGTTACGGGGGCCGTGCTTCGGGTCGGCCCGTTCTCGTGGACCCTGGAGACGATCCGGCGATCGTGGGTGACGAACCTTTGCTGATGGCGCGCAGGAAGGTCGCGTCGGTTGTGGTATGCCGGCGGCGGGCTGATGCCGCCAGGGAACTGGTGGCACACGGCGCCGACGTGATCATATGTGACGACGGTTTACAGCATTACCGCCTGGCAAGGGATCTGGAAGTTGGCGTGGTGGACGGGCGGCGCCGATTCGGTAACGGTCGCCTGCTGCCGGCAGGGCCAATGAGGGAACCCGTGTCCAGGCTCGGACATGTGGACTGGGTGATCTGCAATGGTGGCGTGCCCAGGGGATCGGAGATTGGCATGCAGCTTGCCGGGCGCCTGCTCCACAGCCTGCGCGATGGCAGCATTGTCGGGATCGAAGAGTTTCGCGGCCGGCGCTGCCACGCCGTGGCCGGCATCGGCAATCCGTCGAGCTTTTTCTCATTGCTGTGCGAGTCCGGGCTGGACGTTATTCCGCACCCGCTGCCGGATCACGCGACGCCGCGGCTTGGCGAAATGGGGCTCGAGGCGCGGGATACGGTGATAATGACCGAGAAGGATGCCGTAAAATGCAGGGACGGCGAGCAGTTCGACGCCTGGTTCCTGCCGGTGGAAGCCCGGCTGGACGGGGCCGCTGAGCGAATGGTCGCCGAAGTCAGGAAACTGTGTTCGAATCCGACAGGACGCCGAGGTTGATTTAGATGGACAAGAAGCTTCTGGACATACTGGCCTGTCCCGTCTGCAAGGGACCGCTGCAGGAGAATAAGGATCCGGAAGAGCTGATCTGCCGCGGCGATCGACTCGCCTATCCTGTGCGTGACGGGATCCCGATCATGCTCGTGGAGGAAGCCCGGGAAGTGGGCGTCGAGGAACTGGACGAGGTCAGATGAGCCGCTTTCGGGTCGTAATTCCAGCCCGATTTGCCTCGACTCGTCTGCCCGGTAAACCCCTCGCGGAAATTGCCGGTGTCCCGATGATCAGGCATGTCTGGGAGAGAGCGTCGGCGAGTGGCGCGACGGAAGTGATCGTGGCCACCGACGACGAAAGAATCCTGGAGGCCTGCGATGGCTTCGGCGCGTCTGCCATGATGACCTCGCCTTCCCACGCTTCGGGGACCGACCGTATCGCCGAGGTCGCTCTGTCTGCCGGTTGGCGTGACGAGGATCTCGTCGTGAACGTCCAGGGTGATGAGCCGCTGATTCCTCCCGCCAACATCGCCCAGGTGGCGGCCATGCTCAATTCGCGGCCGGCAGCGGAAATGGCCACGCTTTGCACCGGTATCAATTCCCTGGAGGAATATCTGGACACCAATACGGTGAAGGTGGTCCGGGCCCAGGACGGACGGGCCCTTTATTTCAGCAGGGCCCCGGTGCCCTGGCATCGGGAATCGGCCCCCGGGGGGCTGTCCAGCCAGACCCGGTATCGAGACAGCCTGCGGCACATCGGTATCTACGGGTACCGTGTGGGCCCCCTGCACAGGCTGGCGGCGACACCGCCGTCGCCGCTGGAGAGCGCCGAGTGCCTCGAGCAGCTCCGCGCCCTGTGGATCGGCTACACGATACTGACGGATATTGCCGCGGAGATTCCCGGCCCCGGCGTCGACACGCCGGAAGGTCTGGAAAGTGTTCGCCGCCTGATGGAACCGTAGATCGGGCTTCAGCCCGGGTGATCTTCCAGAGTGATCGACCGAATTTCTTCGCTCAGGTTGCCGGCCTCGTCGAAAATCGCCAGTTCTACGAATTCCGGCCCTCGGCCGGCGGGATGACCGTAGCTGTCGGCCACGATTCCCTCATTGGGACCCGTGGGAGCCAGGATTAGCGTCCTGGTATCTTCCAGAACCTCGGCAAGACGGTAGCGGCCGCCGCCATAACCGACGGTGTGGCCCAGGAGCCGGCGAATGCGGTCCAGTGTTTTCTCAATGTCGGGCATGAACGCATACTGGCCCCATCCTTGCCCGCCGTGCAAGTTGGCGCTATGTCCGGCAGCGTGAGAAGGATGTTTCCGCGTCGTCTAGCCGTGGGCCCGGAGAATCAGCCGCCGGGCCGCCTGGAACTGCGCCTCGTTCAGTACCCCCGCGTTTTGCAGACGTCGGTGTTCTTTCATTTCATCCCGCAGGTAACTTCCAGGAGAGTCCCACTGGCCCGCCCGGGCTTTACCGGCTGCGCCCCGGAGATGGTCGAGAAACCCCTTCACCTGCCGCCGATCGGGTCGGTTCGAAGATATCTGAAATACGGGGGCGCGCCCGTGGAGCGAAAGAAAAAAGTATTCGCCGAAAAACCGCGTAACGACAATGCACAAAAAAACCAGGCTCGCGATGACCGCCAGCCACGCGGCCGCGGAAAGATAGGCGTCTGGGGAAGTGCCGAAAGATCCGTGGGGCAGGGCGATGGCAATCAGGGCCGCGACTGCCGAGATGCCGGAGGCAGTGGACCAGGTGGCGCTCCAGTGTCGAAACGGCTGAGGGTCCAGGAAGGCCAGATTGATCCAGTAGTCCCGCGAAACCTGACCGGCGGTCTCGCTCGAGACTCTGAGATAGCCGCCGTTGAAAATCGTGAACCGATGACAGGCATTGCCCGCCGCCTGCTCCAAGGCTGCATCGACGGACCTGAACTCGACTTCTTCCAATTCGTCTGAGATCAGGAAAACGTGCTCGTAATCGTGATCGGCTGCCGTCGCGGAGGTGTTCATCTTGCGGCCCCGGGGGCGAAACATCGCCAATACTCTCCGGTGGTTTGCCTGAACGTCACCGTGACGTGGTTCACAGTTTTTATCTCCGCGCGACTCGTATCCCGGTAGAGCGCTCGAGCCAATGTGCGACAGCTGTTTGGCATGAAAATTTTCTTTGCCGGCGGGGCGGCAGATCCCTGCCGCGGTCGCCTTTCACACCGTCGCTGCGGATTTTGCATTATGTGAAATACATCACGCCTCTGATGGATCTGTGACCTGGTTCACATCGCCTGATCACCGTGGCGCGCGATAGTCAGCCTGCGATTCAGACAAAGGCAAACCCATCGAAAGGTGGCGACGCAAAGTCTCCGGTCTAAAGGGCAGACGCCCCAGGATAGCGGGACCGCCGGAATCAAGCTCTCCAAGAGGGCTGCCTGTTTTTCTGGCGATGCGATTGCACCGATCGTGGAAACACAGGGGCAGCCCATGACTCAACGTATCGCGATCCGTCTCTCCCGAGCGGAACGCCTAGCCACCGAAAGACCGCTTCGGGCCATCCAGGTCCTGATCCTGTGTCTGTTCGGTGGTCTCCTCGCATTGCCGGCTCTGGCCCAGGATCTCTCGAAAGAGCAGATGAAGGGACTCGACGAGCAGGTCCAGGAGATCAAGTCCGACGTGCTCAGCATCGCCGCCGAGCTGACGACGCTCGAAGAGCGACTGCTGTACCCGTCGAACACCCAGGTCGCGGTCTTCGTGTCGCTGGCCGAGGGCGAGGATTTCCGGCTCGACGCCGTCCAGCTAAGCATCAACGGTGAGCCGGTCGCGCACCACATCTACAGCTTCAAGGAACTGGAGGCTTTGCAGAAGGGCGGTGTGCAGCGTATCTACACGGGCAACATCCCCACCGGTCGACACGAGATCAACGTGGTCGTGGCAGGCAAGCTGTCCAGCGGTCAGGACATCAGCGAGACCGCCACTTTCAGCTTCGACAAGCAGGTGGAGCCAAAGATGATCGGTGTCGAACTGGCCAACCTGAATGCCGGAAGCCGTGGCATACAGCTCGGGGAGTGGTGAGACGATGAATTTGACAGCGTCAGGCCCTGGTGGACTTGCGCTGGCTGCCGTGCTGATCGCCGGTAGCGCTTCAGGCGATGACCTGAAGGATCTTTATTACGGGGAGGCCGTCTATCACGCCAACCAGGGCCATTACTTCGAGGCGCTGGAACGCCTCGATACGGAACTGGCTCAGCACAAGGGGCTGGACGAGCCTGAGCTGGACACGCTGTACCATCACATAGGCGAGGCGGAGTTCTCCGTTGGAGATTTCGAGCTTCGATACCGAATGCATCATCGTGCCGGCCGCGCGATCAGGGCAGTGCTGGAAGGAGACGTTGACGAGGAAGTGAGAAACGACGCCGCCTTCCGGCTCGCCCGCATCCACTTCCAGAAAGACCAGCCGGAGGATGCCCTCCACGCACTCGATCGCATTTCGGGACAGGTTCCGGAGCGCATCGCGGACGACGTGGAGTTTCTCCGCGCCAACGTGTATCTGGCCCTTGGGCGACCTGCTGACGCTATCGAGGTGTTGCGGCCTCTTCAGGACAGCGAACCCCTGAAAGGCTTCTCCCAGTACAACCTGGGGATCGCGCTGCTCCAGGACGGCCGTCAGCGGGAAGCGCTGCACCAGCTTGAAAAGGCCGGGCAGGTCAAGGTTCGGGATCCCGGGGCCCTGGCGATCCGGGACAAATCCAACCTGGTGCTCGGCACCGTTCAGTTCGAGTCCGCCGATTTTGACAATTCGCAGCAGTCCCTGGACAGGGTGAGACTGGAAGGCCCGTTCTCGAACCAGGCCCTGCTCCGGGCCGGATGGGCGGATGCCTCGGTTGAGAATTATGAGAGGGCCGTGGTGCCCTGGGGCATCCTGGCCGAAAGACAGGCAACCGATGCAGCGGTCCAGGAAGCCATGCTTGCCTTGCCCTACGCCTACAGCAAACTGAACGTTTACGGACGCGCGGCTGTGCTCTACGGCCGGGCCGTGACTACCTTCGGCGAGGAACTCGAAAAAGTGGATGCCTCTATCCACAGCATCAGGGACGGCAAATTCCTGGAGGCCCTCGTCCGTGAGGAAATCCGCCTGAACAAGGACTGGGTCATCCGCCTGCGCGGCCTTCCGGAGACGCCTGAAACCTATTACCTCATGAGCCTGATGGCGTCTCACGACTTTCAGACGGCACTGCAGAATTTTCTCGACCTGGAGGATCTTCGCAAGAAACTCACCGCCTGGCAGAGCAGCTTCGACGCCTTCGAGGACATTATCCGCCTGCGGCGCGCGTACTACGAACCCTTGCTGCCCGAGATCGACAGCCAGTTCCGCCAGTTCGATGCCCAGATCCGGCTGCGGCTGGAGCAGCGCGAGAGCCTGCAGAAACGCCTGCAGTCCATGCTTGTGGCGCCCCGTCCGGAGTATTTGGCCACCGCCGAGGAACGTTTCCAGAGCGTAAAGATAGCCGCCATCGAGAAACGGCTGCGGACGGCGGATTACCCGGAGGACCATCCGCTCATGCTGCGGGTGAAACGTTTGAAGGGCTCGTTGCTGTGGACGCTGGAAACCGAGTACCACGCAAGGTTGACCGAGACCTACAAGCACCTGACCGAGCTCAACGAAGTCGTGGACAAGATGCAGGCCCGGTACGAGGCTTTCGTACGGACGCGCCAGGCGGCCGTGCACAGCTACGCCGGTTACGACGTCCCGATCAAGCGCCTCAGGATGCGCGTGGCCAATGAACTGCAGCGTCTCAATGTGCTGATGGCCCGACAGGGTCACATGCTCGAGACCGTTGCCATCAACGAACTCAGGATCCGGCGGGATCGGCTGGAAATGTACCGGAACGAGGCGCGCTATGCGTTTGCCGACAGCTACGATCGGGCGGCCAAGCTGCAGGCCAGCGAAGAGCAGAGCACCCAGCCGGAGCCCGACGGGGAGCAGGGATAGATGAACCGTATCCTGACAACGATACTGGTTGCATCGCTGGTATCCGCCTGTTCGACACCGCCGGAGCGGCAGACGCTCAGCGAGCTCAACGGTGTCAAGGTCGAAATCGTGGACCTGAAGGTGGATGACGGTCTCGAGCATGCCATCAGCGGATACCGAAGTTTCCTCGAGGAGACGCCGGAGTCCACTTTGACACCGGAAGCCATGCGCCGACTGGCGGATCTCAAGGTGGAAAAAGAGTTCGGGCTGCTTGGCGACGGCGACCTGATCGAGTTGCCTGCGCCGGAGGGGGCCAACCTGTCCGCAGAGCAGCAGGCTGTGTCGAAAAAGCGATCCGCCTCAGCCAGGATCGCGGCTGCCACCGGTGAGGATCCGGATTCGGTCAGGATGGACGAGCGAAACACGACCCCGGATTGGAGCGATACGGCGGCCGAGTTGCCTGACGGGCAGGTCGAGCCGGAATGGGCGGGCCCCCTTGAGGCCATTCGACTCTACGACGAGATTCTGGCCGCCTATCCGAATTACGAGAACAACGACCAGGTTCTCTATCAGAAAGCTCGCGCCTACGATGAACTTGGCCGCACCGATGAAGCGATGGCGGTCATGGATGAGCTGGTCTCCGGGTATCCCGGGTCAAAATACACGGACGAGGTACAGTTCCGACGCGCGGAATACTTTTTCACGCGCAAGAAATACCTGGATGCGGAGCAGGCCTACTCGGCCATCATTGTCATGGGCGAAGGCTCGGAATACTACGAGCTGGCCCTCTACAAGCTGGGCTGGACCCTCTACAAGCAGGAAATGCACGAGGAAGCCCTGCACAAGTACATGGCGCTTCTCGATTACAAGGTTTCCATCGGTTACGACTTCGACCAGTCGTACGAAGAGGCCGAGGAACGGCGTGTCGCGGATACCTACCGCGTCATCAGCCTGAGTTTCTCCAGCCTGGGTGGTCCCGACGCCGTCCAGGAATATTTCGCCGTCAACGGCAATCGCAGTTACGAGGACCGGATATACAGCCACCTGGCCGAGTTCTATTTCGAGAAGCTCCGCTACCATGATGCCGCGACCGTTTACAAAGCTTTCGTCGAACTGAATCCGCTCCACGAGGCCTCGCCCCATTTCGGCATGCGGGTCGTGGAGATCTACGAGGCGGGCGGCTTCCCCAGGCTGGTGCTGGAATCCAAGAAGGAATTCGCTTCCAGCTACGGCCTGCGATCCGAATACTGGCGTCACTTCGATACCGCGGAGTCGCCCGAGGTCCTCGATTACCTGAAATCCAACCTCACTGACCTGGCAAACCACTATCACGCGCTCTACCAGGAGGAGACCCTGGCCGAGGACAAGCCGGGAAACTTCCAGGAAGCGCTGAACTGGTATCAGCAGTACCTGGACTCCTTCCCCGAGGACGGCGATACGCCGGGCATGAACTACCAGTTCGCCGACCTCTTCATGGAGAACGAGAATTTTGGGGAGGCGGCCCTGGAATATGAACGCACCGCCTACACCTACGGACCCCACACCCAGGATGCAGCGGCCGGTTATGCGGCGATTTACGCCCACCGACAGCACGAAAAAGTGGCGGTCGGCGCCGAAAGATCGATCGTCCGGCGGGACGCGGTCGAAAGCACGGTCAGGTTCGTGGAGGCCTATCCGGGTCACGAGAACGCCGACGTGGTGCTGGGGGCTGCCGTCGACGACATGTACGACATGCAGGAGTTCGAGCGGGCCATTACCTACGCACACAGACTGATAGAGAGTTACCCCTCGGCAGACCTGCCTATCCGGCGCGCCGCGTGGACTGTGATCGCCCATTCCTCATTCGACCTGGCCGCCTACCCGCAGGCGGAGGACGCCTACATCCGCGTTCTCGCCATGACCGGTGACGAAGACGAAGGACGGCCGGCTCTGATCGACAACCTGGCGGCGTCGATTTACAAGCAGGGTGAGCAGGCCAACGTCATGGAAGACTATCGCGCTGCCGCCAACCACTTTTTACGCATCAGGGAAGTAGCGCCGACTTCGAACATCAGGGCCGCTGCAGAGTACGACGCCGCCGCGGCCCTGATGCGCCTGGAAGATTGGGCCACCGCGGGGAACGTGCTGGAGTCCTTCCGCGACGCCTTCCCGGAGCACGAGCTTCAGCGCGACGCCACCCAGCAGCTCGCCATGGTTTACCAGGAGGATGGCCAGCTTTCCCGATCTGCCGCTGAATATGAGCGCGTATCGGCCGAAGCCGAGGACCCGCAGTTGAGCCGCGAGGCTCTGCTTCTCGCCGGCGACCTGTACGAAGAGGCGGGGGCTATGGCCAGCGCCCTGGACGTTTACCAGCGTTACGTGACCCAGTTCCCCGAGCCGGTCGAGATCGCCGTGGAGACACGCTTCAAGGTGGCCGGTATGCACAAGGACGCCGCAGCAATGGAGCTTTACTACGCCCAGCTGCGCGAAATCGTGGACATCGACTCGTCGGCGGGCGAAGAGCGCACGCCTCGCATCCGGTACCTGGCAGCGCAGTCCGCGCTGGTGCTCGCAGAAGACCTTTTCCGGCAGTTTGACGAGGTCGAGCTGATGCAGCCCTTCGAGCAGAGCCTGCTGGAGAAACAGAAGCGAATGGACGATGCGCTGGCAGCGCTGGAAAGCCTCGTGGACTACGAGGTCGGAGAGGTCACGGCGGCAGCGACCTTCTATATCGCCGAAATCTACATGGGTTTCAGCGAGTCGCTGGTCACCTCGGAACGCCCGACGGATCTCGGCCCCGCGGAACTTCAGGATTACGAATTGATGATCGAGGAAGAAGCGTTTCCCTTCGAGGAGCGTTCGATCGAGGTGCACGAGAAGAACCTCGAGCTGATGGTCGCCGGCCTATACAACCCGTGGATCGAAAGGAGCCTGGACAAGCTGGCCGATCTGATGCCGGGGCGCTACGCCAAGTTCGAGATCAGCAGCGGGTTCCTGGACTCGATCGACAGCTACGCGTACCAGTCGCCGGCGGTCAACGAGACGGCTGTCGAAGAAATTTCCGACCCGCCGCCTGCTCAGGATAGTGCTGACCAGCCGCCGGCCCCTGCTCAGGATGCCGAGGCAAAGGGGGAAGAAGGGGTGGCTGAAGTCAGTAGCGCGGACGAGGTCGCGACGGCGGGTTAGACAATGAATACAGCAAGGAATAACCGGTTAATCATGCAGTGCCGCCCCTGTCTGGTTCTGACAGTGACGCTGCTGGCTAGTGCCTGCGCCGTGAATCCGTCCGCCCGGGCTCCGGAGACGGATGTCCAGGACGAAAACGGCTTCACGATCCGGGAGGACATCCAGGTCAGTGGAGACGTACGGCAGGATTTCGATATGGCCCTCCGCATGCTCGAGCAGGAGCAGTATGAACAGGCCATCGTGTTGCTGGAAAGCGTGACGGCCAGCGCTCCGGATGCCACGGCTGCGTACATCAACCTGGGGATCGCCCACGGTCGGACCGGCGACCTGGACAATGCTGAGAGCAGCATCGGGGAAGCCCTGAAGCTAAATCCAGGACACCCGGTGGCGCACAACGAGATGGGGATGATTTACCGCAGGACCGGGCGATTCGATGCCGCCCGGCAGAGCTACGAGACGGCCCTTTCGCTACATCCGGAGTTTCACTTCGCCAGGCTCAATCTGGCGATTCTATGCGACGTATACCTGGCCGACCTGGAGTGCGCCCTGGAGAACTACGAGCTGTACCGCCAGGCGGTGCCGGATGATGAGGAGGCGTCCATGTGGATAGCCGATCTGCGCAACAGGGCGGGCCATTAGGAGGCGTCATGTTCAAAGCATCAGTGATCTGTATTGCGGCGCTCTTTCTGTCGAATCCGGCATTTGCCGAGGACAGTGAGGAGAGCGGGGACAAGGTTCTGTCCGGCATGTCGGTGGTCGGTAATGACGACGCGCCGAAGTCTCTCGTGATTGTCCCGTGGAAGAGCTCCGAACTGGGAACCCGGCTGGATGTTTCACAAATCGTGGACGACGGCCGGCAGCCGGTGGACAGGGAGGTCTTTATGCGTGAACTGAATTATTACCGGATCAGTACGGAGTAGGACGCTGATGCGGTTTCTTTCAAATGTGAATGGACGGAAATCGAGAGCCAAGAGCTCAGACAATGTTTTTTTTCGGAGTAACGGTAACTCTGCGTGCAGGAGGAAGTGGTCATGGACTTCATGTATTCGATAGTCGGTTTTTTTGTGACGGGCGGGCCATTTATGTACCCGATCCTGATCGTTTTTGCGGTGGGTACCGCGATTGCAATCGAGCGGTATATCACTCTCACCCAGGTGACGAATCAGAACCAGGCCAGCTGGACAAAGCTGCAGCCGGCGCTGGTGAAGGGTGACTTTGAAAAAGCCCGGGAAATGACCAGTAAGGACGGGTCTACGGTATCCCAGCTTCTGAGTATGGGTCTGGCGAGGCAGGGCGCTGTCCGCCGTCGCGAGGATATCGAGATCGCGATGGAGGAGAGCATGATGGAGATCATTCCGCAGCTCGAGAAGCGCACGCCCTATGTGGCGCTGGCCTCCAGTATCGCCACGCTGCTCGGACTTCTGGGAACCATTATGGGTCTGATCCAGGCATTCACGGCCGTGGCCAATGCCAATCCGGCGGAAAAGGCAGATCTGCTGTCGGCCAGCATCTCGGTGGCCATGAACACGACGGCATTCGGGCTGATGGTGGCCATCCCGCTGCTGGTGACCCACACGGTGCTGACAGCCAAGACGGGCGCCATTGTCGACAGCCTCGAGATGGCGTCGGTGAAAGCGCTAAACGTGATCTCGTCGAAGGCGAAGCGCCAGGCCGAGGTGTAAAGCGCCATGAGAAGACAACACCATTACAGGCGTCGTGCTGCGGAGCCAGCCGAACTGGACATGACCACTTTCCTGAACCTGATGGTGGTGTTGGTTCCTTTTCTGCTGATCACCGCGGTTTTCTCCCGCATCACGATTGTGGAGTTGAGCCTGCCCAGCGCCAACAGCGGCGCTCCGCCGGCGGATCCCGGATTTCGTGTCGAGGTAATTGTTCGAGATCAGGGACTGGAGATCACCAATGGCACCGAGGTCATAGCGGCCATTCCCAACGTGGACGACGAGTACGACATGGGGACGCTGTCCCAATACCTGATGTCACTGAAGCGTGATTATCCGGAGAAGGATGACGCCTCCGTACTTCTCGAGCCGGATATCCCCTACGACTACCTGATCAAGGTAATGGACGTGGTGCGGAGCGCGGAGCTTCCGGCGGAGAGTGCAGAGGAAGAGCCGGTCCGGGTAGCCCTGTTCACGGACATATCCATCGGAGATGCGCCATGAAGAATTCGCGCCGCATCAAGCGGATGTCGCGGAACCGCATCCGCATAACCAAGATGAACCTGACGTCCCTCATGGATGTGTTCACCATCCTGGTTTTCTTCCTGCTGGTGAACTCTGCGACCACCGAGGTCCTGGAGACGCCCAAGCGGATCTCCCTGCCCGAATCGGTGGTGGAGTCGAAGCCGCGGGAAACGGTGGTGATATTCGTCTCCCCGAGCGAAGTGATGGTTCAGGGTGAGCCTGTCGTTCGAATCGAAGACATCCTTGCCATGGAGGGAGATAGGATCGAAGCCATCAGCGACCGACTCGCCAAATTGAGCGAGAACGTGATTGGATTCAAGACCAAGGTCGTCGCGGAGAGTCAGGAGATAACCATCCTGGCGGACAAGTCGGTGCCTTTCAATGTCGTCAAGAAAGTCATGTCGACGTGCACAGGTGAAGGCTACGGCCGTATCTCCCTGGCGGTGATGCAGAAATCCCCCGAGTCCGTGCAAACATAGTGAGAGCCCGTGGATACTCTAGAGATTCAGGACCAGCAAACGCTCAGGGCACAGCTCGCCGAGGCTAACGGGAAACTCGACAGCCTGATCGGTGACCTGAGGTCCATCGACGACGAGCTGGAAGCCCTGGCCACAGAGAGGCGGCAGTATGAGCTTCTCCGTCAGGCGTGCGATTCCCTCGACGAGCTCAGCGAGCTCGGTGCGGCGGAAATGTTCTGGGGCGACCGAGCCGAGCACGAGAAAGGCGCCCGTAATATCGTCCGTGTCAGGCAGAGCCTCGACGAATTCGAGCACCGCCTGAACGAGATCGAGGGGCGCCGTGGGGCCGCCATGGAGGCGGTCCGCGAAGTCCAGGCGGCCATCGAGATCCTGGAAGATGACTTGTTCGACGCCCAGGAACAGGAAGAGCGTCGCAAGCTGGAATGGATCGTCGAACGGGAAATCAGCGAACTGCCCGCGCGACAGCAGGTGATGCCCTGGACGCGCGGCGGAGAAGACGACAGGCGTTTCAACAAGTCGCTGGCGGCGTCTCTCCTGATCAGCGTCCTGCTGGGACTTCTGTTACCGCAGATCGATCTGCCTCTGCCGGAACCCTGGGAAGTCGTCGACGTGCCCGAGCGGCTGGCGAAACTGGTGAGAGAGGAGCGACCGCCGCCGCCACCGCCGTCTACCCTGCAGGAGCAGCGCCCGGAAGAGAAGCCGCCGGAGCCCGAGCCGGAACCGGAGCCCATCGAAGAACCGCTGACGCCGACGGACTCGCCGGTCCTGGCGAACTCTCCGGAGCCCAAGCAGACGCCGCAGAAGGCCAAAAAGGAACAGCCGCCGACAAAAGGCATCCTGGCCTTCAAGGAGAAATTCGCCAATCTCGCGTCGAACAAACCGTCGGCCAGGCTGGGCGCCGATGCGCGCATCAGCGGTGCCAGCGACAAGGCCCCGGGACGACCTGAACGCTCCATGGTCACCACCCAGGCGCCGGGCTCGAGCGGCGGCATCAATCTGGCCGCCCTTAGCCGCGACGTTGGCGGCGGAGGCGGCGGGGGAGGTCAGATCGCGGGCGTCCAGCTGACCCGCGCAACGAGCACCATTGGCGGCAGCGGCGGACAGGACCGACCGCTGAGTAACGGAGCCGGCGCCGGACGGACGGACGAGGAGATCCAGATCGTGTTCGACCGCCACAAGGCGGCGCTCTACCGGCTTTACAACCGTGAACTGCGGAGGGATCCGACCCTGCAGGGGCAGATGGTGCTCCGCATCAGGATCGAACCCGACGGGAGCGTATCCCTCTGCGAACTGCAGGGGACGGACATGAATGCGCCGAATCTGTCCAGCCAGGTGCTGGCCCGGGTCAGCACCTTCGATTTTGGCGCCAAGGAAGACATACCTGCCGTGACCATTCTCTACCCCATCGATTTCCTGCCGGCCACGTGAGCCGGATCGGGGATTGGGCGGTCACTGGCAGACTTGGACCACACTTGAGAGAAGACAGGGAGAATAGCCTCTAGCTGACACAGAGTCGAAAGCTCAACGCGATTCAGACAAAGGCAAAACCACCGAAAGGTGGTGACGCAAAGTCACCGGTCTAAAGGGCAGACAGCCCCAGGACAGCGGGACCGCCGGAATCTAGCCCGATGAACGGGCTGACGCGGCGCCCTCGGTGACCAGATCGCTAAGCGAGGACCGAGAGCGCATATGACCAGTACCACAGACATCGACCACAGACC
>Ga0209536_100001268_pt1 | contig 41862 bp, 46 predicted proteins | sample DeeMarSeWOR28_12_FD_187461 | JGI IMG/M metagenome (GOLD analysis project Ga0209536, IMG submission 187461) | Marine sediment microbial communities from White Oak River estuary, North Carolina - WOR-2-8_12 (SPAdes) (version 2) | ecosystem: Environmental > Aquatic > Marine > Intertidal zone >...
TTCGGCTATCCAGTATTTTTTGCCGTTGAACTCGTATCCTGTTGGTGGTAGCCACCACCATGTGGTGTGTGGTTCGTATGATAGGTGGACTCCGACGTTTATGTGGTGTGCTTCTTTGTAGTATAATAGGACGACGTCTAGGCCTCCGGCTTTCATGATTGAAGCTGCGAGAAGCGAGAGTGTGTCGCATTTGCCAAGGTTTTCGACTAGGGTTTCAATTGGGTACATTACTTCGGAATCAGCGTATGGTATTTGGTGAACAAGTGCTAATACGGCGTTTGCGAATTCTTGGTCACTGCGAGCGCTGTCAAGTGTGAGGTTTCGAATGTTTTCTGCGATGGGTTTGACTGCGTCTGGCGTTACAAGCGTTGAGTAATGGTTGTCATTAGTAAGCTTGATGGTTTTGCCATTGTAGTAGTCGTAAAGGGAGGATGGTACGGAAACAAAGAGGTCATGGTTGACGAGTCCAAATTGAACGTTGAAATTGTAAGTGCGTTCGTAGTTGCCTGCAAAAGAGATTGGTGTAAGCAAAACTAGTAGCAAGATGCCCGATAGCAAGATGGACAATTTCAAGTGCGCCAATGTAGTGCGAGCCTCATTTATAACAGCGTTATAAGGGCTTAATTAACGTTTTCAGAAAAAAATTATTTCCTCTACATTCAAATTTGAGAATGTTTGGTTCTATTTAATATTCATATGAAACGCTTTGTAATTTTAATCAGGTGATTTCTTTGTCAGCTAAAGAACCTCATACTGGGCATGAGCAGCATATTTGTTTCATGGTGGAAAAAGATCTTCCAGGAGAGAAGTTGAGAAGTCTATTTAAGGACGCGAAGTATATCTGCAGTTGCTGTGGCCGTGCTGCGGCTAAAGCGGAAAACCTCTGTGCTCCAGAGTCTCTCCAACTCTTTTTCTTGTATGTCTGATTCTGCTGTTGTAATTAGGCGCTTCACAAGGTTTATAACGCTGTTATACAAAATTATTATATAACTAATCTTCAGAGGAAAGAATTATGGTTGACAAAAAATCCATCTTGTATGTTCAGACTAGTGATGTTCCCGAGCGGCAATACTCTCCTCTTGTTCTGGCGCAAACTGCAAAAGCCATGGATATTGAAGCAAAAGTGTACTATCTCGGTCAAGGACTTAAAGTTCTTCTGCCAGGGATTGCTGAAAAAATTAAGCTTGGTTCTTTTCCCAGTTTAAAAGAAATGATTGACAAGACGCTGGCATCAGGCATTGAAATATTTGTTTGTGAAGCATCAAAGAGAATGTACGGCTGGGACAAAGTGGAGTTAATCCCAGGACTAAAGATAGTTGGCGCAGCGACTCTGAATGACCTAGTCTTAACAGCTGATAGAACAATGTGGTTCTGACAAAACAATAAGAGTCCCCATTTTCAGTCGATAATTGTTGTATTAAGGTGAAACAAGTGGAAAGAGTGAGAAAGAATAAACGACCACTCATAATAGCACTTACATCATTATTCCTTGTTTCAATTATAGCAGGTATCTACTGGCTAGTTATAGTGGATGATCCTACAACTTCAGCACCATATCAAGTGTCTACTCCTACTCCAATCCCTACTTCAACACCCACTCCGTTTGCTACTCCGGCACCTACACCTTCCCCTACTGTTTCACCTTCTCCGTCAGATTCTCCAATAATAGATTTGAACCCGAAAGAAATCCGCGAGTACGAAGGGGAATTCCTATCATCAATAAACGATTTTCGAGAAAATTCCATCAAAGGACCACAAGACATAGACATAGACGCCTACAGCCTTGCTATTAAAGGTCTTGTAAACGAATCAAAGGAATATACCTATTATCAAGTTGTTGAGGGATTCCAGAAATACCAGAAAGTAGTAACTCTTCACTGTGTAGAAGGCTGGTCAGCGAAAATTCTCTGGGAAGGCTTTTTAGTGAAAGACCTGTTGAACGAAGCGGTAACAAATCCAGATGCTTTGGTAGTAATCTTCCGCGCTTATGATGGCTATTCAACAGCTCTGCCCCTTGATTACCTGCTTAATAGCGACATTCTTGTTGCCTACAAGATGAATAATGTGACTCTTCCGCCTGAAAGGGGTTTTCCATTTCAGCTTGTAGCTGAGAGCAAACTTGGCTATAAATGGATAAAATGGATAACAGAAATTGAGGTATCTGACAACGCAGATTATTTGGGATATTGGGAAAGCAGAGGTTACCCGAATGACGCCAACTTGCCCTAGAAACCGCTATCATTAACTAGCAATCTTTTCTTTCTATGTCTAGTTTTGTCAATGAAAAAGTGTATGTGCGCATCCTTCCAATTTTTTGTATAGGTGTTCAACAGGTTTTGATCTGTTTCTCGTTTTTTATGTCTCTTTGATGATATATTTCTGTTTTTGTAATATTGTCGTGCACGAAATCATTATTATTAAATATTAATATATACGATATACTGTTGAACACCAAATAAGGTTTGGAAAAAAAGTGAAAATATCAACCCTGATGTATAGCGTCTTGCCCTCCAAGCAAAAAACAGCATTCATCAGCAAAAGAAACGTCAGAGTCATAAAAGAATACCTCAAACAAAGAAAATTGCTGAATGCAACAAAAGAAGACAAGCTAGCTCGTCTCAAACAGCTTCGCAAAACCAGATCAATTAACGCGTCAACGTACCGCCACTTGAAGGATGTAGTAATTATGAAAAGCGAGCAAAAAAGAATTGAACTAGCCAAGGCAAGCATTGAGAAAAGCGTCAAGCTTGAAAAAACCGAATACCGTGTTGATAGCCAGCCAACAGAATATAAGCAATCTTTCAACAGAATTCTTTGATTACTGATTCTTCAATACTATTTTGATAAACTCAAGGGGCATCATAGATTTTTTCGAAATTTCTTCCAGACTTAGTCCTTCTGTTTCTAATCTTCTAACCACACTTTCCATTTTTTCTGCAAATTCAATGATATGATTGTCTGGATCATAAACCCTAAATGCTTTTTGACCCCAAGGATGTTCTCTAATTGGGTGAATAACTTTGATTTTCTCTTCAATTAATCGAGTAAACAATCCATCGAGATCATCAAATTCGAAATAAATTTCAGCGTTGTTTGCCCCAACTTGGATATTTTTGATTTCTTCTTGGAAAATAAGATTTAAGGCATAATCTTTTTCCCAAATAGCCAAACCCCCTTCAAAACCTACATTCCTCCCAAAATCCATAACAATTTTTTGAGATAGGATAAAATTATAAAAATTTTTTGATTTCTCGATATCATTGACTAACAAAACAACACTTCGATATACTGGTTTTATATCTTTCAAAGCTATTGACTCCATCAATTATAGTTTCTTAAATGTGCACTTTATGAGTCTTTTCTATTTAAGCAACAGTAAAATTTATTGAAAAGGGACATTTACATGATTTTAACGTTCAAAGTTCAACTTTTTGATTCCAAGCAAATTCATCTCTTCTGAGAATGCTTTAAGTCTTGAATACTTTCATACTATTATTGATTAGCAAAATGTCAATTTTGGTTTCTAAATGTGGTATAGATTGTAGTGTTTGCCCGTGGGGTCCTTATCCGCGAAAAGAGATGACTGCTGAAGAATTTGAGCAATATAGGAAAAAAGGTAAGGAAATTCTTGGTTTTATGCCAATTAAAACACCATGTGTAACTTGCCAAACTCCAGATGAAGATATCCCAAAAACATCAAAATTACCAAGGAAAAATTGCTTAATTCGCCAATGTGTGGACAAAACTGGATTAGCCAATTGTGCTTTTTGTTCTCGTTTTCCTTGTGAAACATTGAAAGAGACTGCAGGTCTTTGGAATCGTAAGAGCATTGAAGAAAAGCTTGGTGAAAAACTCTCTGAGGAAGACTACCATTCATTTGTCGAACCATTTGAGGGGTTAAGTCGATTATCTGCTATTCGTTCTTTGTTGAAGCCAGATGAGATTCGTGAGCCAGCAAAAATTTCGAAATCTGAAACAGGAATTATTAGTTTTCCAGAAATCCTACCCGAGAAAGAGTCAGCATCCTTCAGGGCTGTTTACAATCTATTGGTTAAGATCGATGCTTCCAATTTAGGATTAAAGAACGCAGATACATTCGCAGAGCGACATAAACTTGAAAATCGAAAAGCACACATTATGAGATTTCTGTGGATACTGGCAAATTACGGGAAATTTGACAAAAGTGAGTTATGTCTTATTGTTGACGCCAAGACCTATCAGGCTAACCGTGGCAAAGAAAAGAAGTTATCTATTTGGTCTTTTGTTAAAGACGTTGTTTTCAACTTTTTATATGAATTTGGGATCAGGTGCAAACGGATTGCGTTGAAAGGAGTGAAGGATGTAGATTTAACAACTGGCACTGGATACCTTCGAAAGAGGGGTTGGAAAATGAGTGTATCGTTTGATGAAAGAATAGGGGGCGTCGCTGTTCTGAAGTCGCTACAAACATATGCTAAGAAATTGGACAAGAAATATGGATCAAAAGCGTTTGCATATTTCCGAAACAGCGATATGAACATCTTGATTGATAAATAACAAAGTTGGGAAACCAAAAGAAATTGGGTTTACGGGTGATATCTCCACTCTGGTGGGGGTTCAAATCCCCACCGGTTCTCATTTGCGAATTTTCACTTCAATTTTTTCCCCCATATTCTGAATGTGGATTGGCAAGTAGTAAACATTAAGAATTCAGTTACACTATTTCGAAAAAAGGAAGCTAATCCATGATAAGAAAAAGCCTAGTTGGTTTATTACTTGCGCTATCACTCGCAAGCTCAATTTTCATAATTACTCAAAGTAGCTCCGTCTTTGCAGCGGAAGCAGCTAAACTGCAAATCTATATTGGACCAAACAAGGTTCCTGCAGACAACAGCATATACGAGTGCATTTTCCTACAGCTGCAAGACTCTACCTCAAGACCTACAAGAGCAACTGAAGACACAACCATAAGCTTGTCCTCATCACTGACAAGTATAGGTACCGTGGATCCTACAATCACAATACCCACAGGCGAGACATACGCTGTAGCAAACTTCGATTCCACCTTCACACCTGGCTCTACAACCATCGCAGCCACAGCATCCGGCTTTGCCACCGTTCAGGCAACCATGACAACAATCGCTCCAGTTCCCTACAGATTAGCCTTATACGGCTTTCCTCCCGTCCTCCCAGCAGATGGAACTCCATATGAAGCACTAGTGGTCCAACTACAAGATTCAAGCAGTTCTCCTGCAAAAGCTCCTCTTGGAGGAGTCGAAGTTACTCTATTCTCTTCAGACGAAGAAATAGCCACTGCAGCAACCTCAGTTCTCATTACCGGAGGTGAAACACACACGCTAGCAAATATAACTGGATTCTCACCCGGAGCAACTATATTTACCGCTATGGCCTCAGGATACATATCAGCACAAACAACGATAGCCACACAGACGCCGGTGGCGAATCCGCCAGCAAGCATTCGATTGTACTCAGTCCCACCAAAAATCGTAGCAGACAATACTGAACATCCTCAGATTATCGTTCAACTTCTTGATGAAGCAGGAACAATAACACAGCAACCATCAACCTCAACTCTGGTCCAGCTGTCTTCTTCTAATGTAGAAATAGGCACCGTAGAAGATAGCGTTGAAGTTCCCGCGGGCAGTACTTTTGCCACTGCTCTATTCCACACAACATATAGAGCAGGAAGTGCAATTATAACAGCAGCAGCTTCCGGTCTCCAAATAGACACTGAAGCCGTAACCACAATTGGACCTATTCCCTCAAAAATAGTTGTATACTGCAACCCTTCGGTGCTTCCAGCTGACAACAAAGAATATTCAGCAATCCAAATTCAACTTCAAGACGCCTCTGGAAAACCAGCCTTAGACCCAAACGGTGACGTAACAGTCTCTCTATTCTCCTCAGAACCAAAAGTCGGCACGATTCCAGCGACAGTAACGATTCCATATGGGGAAACTTATGCGACAGCTTTGTTCAAATCTACATATCAAGCTGGCTCAACAGCAATCACGGTCCAATCTTCAGGCTACACCACAGCTCAAGCAACAATGAAGACCAGCCAAATCGACCTACTCTCACTGAGCGCCACAATAACGGAAAATCCGATCACTGTGTTTTCAGGCGAGCAAGTAGAAATAACAGCATATGTAACAGATCCAGCGCAAAACCCCGTTGAAGGAGCAACCGTTCAATTTGATACAGGCGATGAAGGAGAACTCGAAAGAGTGCAGTCGCTAGAAGATGGCTACTACACCACAATCTTCACAGCACCAATCGTCGAAACTCAGACAGATATCACGATAACAGCCACAGTCTCCAAGGTTGACTGTACTACCACAGTTGCAACGGCGCAAATCAATGTTCTGCTAGAACAACTATCTGGCACACTGCAAATATGCATAAGGGACGAAACCGGCCTAGAACCAGTCAGCAACGTCACTGTATTCCTCATTCCACAAACATTAGGCGCCGCAAACTTAACTGCAACCACAAATAGCACAGGATACGCAGTATTTCCCGATTGCATGGAAGGCGATTACACGATAAGCCTTGACAAACAAGGTTATACTCCAATGGAAACAAACATCAATTTCAGGAGCACCAGCGGTCCAATAAACCTTTTCATGACACAAATCGGCGATGAACAATCCACATCAGACCAAACACTAACTTGGCTAATCCTGGTTATTGTCATCGTTGTCGTTGCAGTCGTGCTGGTGATATTCTTAATAAGACGAAGACAGGCACCCAGTTTGAACATCAAGTACCCCCAATGAAACCTTCAACAGACGAATCTTTATTCTTTTAGATCAAACTCTTGAAACAGGCTATTCTCTCTCTCAATTATGAATTTTCAATTTTTTATACGAACAAAAAAAGAAAAGATATTATCATAGATTTGAAGTGGTGAAAAACTACATAATTCTATCTTGATTTCTCCATCCAAATCGGTTTCGAAAAGATCACTCACAGTTAATCTAGGAGCCAACACTATCTAATGCATATTCAACATCAAAGGTTTTTCAGCAAATAATTGGATTTGTTGCTGAACCTGCCGAAAAGAATCACTCTCTCTCTTTCTAATCCAAGTATCAATTATTTCTCGAATTTTGAAGGCATCAAAAGATTCCTCCAAGCGTGTTCCCAACCCCAGTTCTATTATGCGTTGAATATTCCATTCTTGCTCAAAATTCCCGGAAAAGAAAAGCAATGGAATACCATTAGAGAGAGCTTGATAGACTGTTCCGTTTCCCCCATGACAAATTACGATATCAACTTTAGCCATTATTTTCATATGATTCAAGAAGTTATTGCTGAGCACGTTGTCAGCACGGATTCCGTTACTTGCGTTTCCAGATATGACTATTCGCGAGTCGCTGAAAACAGGATCACATAATAGATTTAGATTCTTCCAATTTCCCGTGCTGCCTGTACTTACCAAGATATGCAGATGGTCATTCTCTAAGAAATCAAGCACTTCCTGCTCTTCCTCATCACCTTGATAAAATAAAGGACCAACGAATTCGTAGTTTTCTGGAAGATTTTTCTGAGGAAAAAAATCAGGTAAGTCACAAATCAGATTAAAATCTCCTTCCAGTTCATCTAGCAGATAGAAAAGTCTGGAAAGACCCAGTTCCTTTCTCACCCTTCGAAATGGCTCATGTATCTTCTTCAACATTGAATGCTCAATGGCTCGACTGAGCCGATTAAAAACTTTCTTGGGCATTGTTTTCGAGTAAGGATATCCTGGATGGCTTGGGGAGACCTTCCTTGCTATACAGCAGTATTTGGTCATGTAGCCATTGAGAATAGAGACGTAGGGAACCCCAGTTTTCTCGGCAGCCATCTTCAAAGTGAAAGCAGTATCACCTAAGACTAAGCTGGGATTGAGTTCTGCAATCACGGCAATCTGTGATTCTAAGATAGACTTGATGGTGCGCAGATTGAGCCAAGAAAAGTCAAAACTGGAGGCAGAGACTTTAATCTCTTCGGAATTGAAATTGCAAACCTCGAAAGTACTAAAGCCATATTTCTTAACGAACCTATCATACTTAGGCGAATAGGCGAACGATATATCAAACTGAGCACTCAATTTCTTACAGAGTCCTAGGCAACGCAGATAATGAGCCGCGATGTCCAACGGAAAAACCAATAGGCTTTGTTTTTCACTGTTACTTCCAATAGTTTTCAGCGAAATCATGCTTCTTCATTAATCCCCAAATTCAACAATAATAACCACGAAATACGTAATTCATCATAAGATCGCTATAAAATATTTAGTTATATTCTTTGCAAATAAACTCTCAAACCCGAAAGCCCTAACCCTCAGCCTTAATGTGACCATCCCTAATAACTGGCATGCTGATTAAGACTACCTGATTAAAGACAACAAAACTAGCCTAAATGAAGACTAAACATTAGGAGAGCGCAGTCATTGTTGGCCAACTAGTGATCCGCAATTTGCTGATTCTACTTTTTTCGAGGGGCTCCGCATTTTGGACAGAATGATGCCGTCTGTGCCATAAGAGATTCGCAATATATGCAGGGAAACATCGGTAATTCTTTTTCTTGGGTAGTTGATACTGCACTAGCCCTAACTACTTGAAGTTCAATTGTATCGCTTGTAATGTCTGGACGATCGTTAACTGCCACCACTCCTTTCACAAACCAAGTGACGTTAGCGTCCATTCCATCAACTGATTCACGACCTGAGATAGGAATCCCCAAAACTATTGGAAAATCTTTTTTGAACCCAGGAACTATATGTATTTGACCACTAGCTACAGGGTCAGACGAATGCAAAGTAGCTTGATCCCAATATACATGTCTGATATTACGTCTCAACCGTTTATTGTATACCCATCTTTCTTTCCTTCGCTTTTCTATGCATCTAAGTTCAGCCCTTATCTCTGTGGCGTCAAATTCTTCTTTCGCAACTACAGTAATAACCCCTTCAAGATTCTCTCCCAATTCAGCATGATCATTTTGAATTTTCAGCGTAACCTTTGCTTTCGGTTTTTTGAATCGTGAAAGAAAGCCCAAGAACATTAACCCCTTAGGTTTGCATTTTTTGGATATTGCAGGAAGTCTAGTTCGAATTCTTATATATATTTTGCAACCTTAGGATACTTAGGACTGATTCAGAAATGAGTGAACGAGAAACTATTGAAAAGGTTAAAAACAAACAGGGAATCCTGGATAGAATTCAGAATTTTTTCACTTTGGGTTATGGAACAAAAGAAGATCTGAGAGAATTAGATAAGAAACTCAGAGACTTAATTTATGAAGATTTTCGTGACCTGCGTCACAAATGGGAAGATATCTATATGGAAGCCCTAAATCAGAATATTTCAAACAATGGCCCAAAGTTCAAAAAGATTATACAGCTTTTAGATCGTGTCATGGAAAAAGTCCGACATGCAGATTATGGATATGCAGGTCTGATGGATAGAAAAGGACATATAAGAGAAGAAGAACTCGCAAGAGTACTCAATTTTGACCAAGCGCTAAGCAATAATGTTGAAAACATCAGACAAATTATGACCCAAACTTATAATAATATGGAAGATGAAAACTGGGCAACTATATCTGCTGAAATTAAAAAGATAAAGAGTTTATTAATGAACTTTGAGGACAAACTTCAACAACGCAAAGAAAGCTTCAGACCAATGGACATATAGGAGGAAATTGAATGCCAATTATTGAAAAAGTTGCTTGGGATTTCGGAACCGATGAAGATATTGCCTACAGATTTCCCAAGCTATCGCTGAAATACGGAAGCCAAGTTATTGTAAAAGAAAATCAATGGGGAGTTTTTTTCCGCGACGGAAAAGCATATGATGTTTTTGGACCGGGCAGACACACAATCACGAGTAAAAACATTCCTTTTCTTACAGCAGCTCTTCGCAAATTAGGCATAATAGGGGACATATTTGAATGCGAGGTTGTGTTTGTAAGCAACAGTCAGTTCAGAGGTAACTTTGGCGGACAAGCCTACTCCGCACCAAGCGGCAATATACAATATCAAGCAGAAATCGGATTCTACGGTTACTTGCTTTATAAAGTCGAAGACGCTAAACTATTCGTTATCGAATTTTTTGGAAACAGGGGTGCAAGCACATCAAAAGATGTTGAACGCTATATCCGGGGTTTTATTAACGAGCGCGTAATAGACGAATTCGCCAATTTTGACACATTCAATTTGGTTAAGAACGTTGACGAAACCACTGATAAAGTTGCTTTAATAATTAGAGATGAAGCCGCACGAATAGGCCTGAAAATAATTGACTGTGTATTTGAAGGAGTGAAAATTCCTGAAGAAGCTAGAAGATTTGCTTCAGGAATGGGACAACAAGCCATGGCAATGCAATACATGAAGGAAACGACCGCAGAGCTTCCCCCTGGAGGAGGAGCAGCTGCAGCTGGAGTTGGAGCTGGAGTTGGAATAGCGATGGGAACAACAATAGCAAAAGGAATGGAAGCTAAGAGCCCAGAACAAATAGTAATTTGCCAAAACTGCAACGCTCAAAATCCCTTGGGGACAAAATTCTGTGGAAACTGTGGAACTAAACTCGGAGCCACGAAAAAAGTAAAATGCCCAAAATGCGGAGCCGAAATGCCTTCAAACATGAAATTCTGTGGCAATTGTGGTAGTCCACTTGAAGTTGTAGAAAAAGAATGCCCAAAATGTAAAACAAAAAATCCACCTAAAAGCAAATTCTGTGGAAGCTGCGGAGAAAAACTTTAGCACTTTCGCAGGACTTCCCCAATATTGCCAACAAATCATGATTCTAAACCATAAATATCAGACTACGGTAACTAAATCTCAAATTGGATTAAATCGGAATAAATATATCAGCGATTAGATGACAGCCCAATTCAGAGTAAGACACCAGAAAGAACTTCATAACAAACGATTTAAAAATAGAAGAAATAGCAAACAACTTTCAAGTTGTTGGTATTTCTGGAAATAGGATTTTTTTCGTATTTGCTTTGCAATTTGGACATTCATCTTTATTTGCCGAATAAATTGTTCTGCAATAAGGACATTCAATTCTAAGCATATCGTTGAAATGCTTGTCTATTATGTTCATCTTTTTTTCTTGCAGCTCTTTTTTATGTTTTAGTTTTGAGGCTGAAAATACAAACCACAATGCGGCAATCGTTACAACTATGAACATTGTTGAAAAAATTAGGATTATGTCCACAGCAATTGATGTTGTCATTTCATTCCCCTTTACAGATTCGTCTTATCATAGCAACTGCTATTTTGTTGAGTCTTTGGAAAGGCTAGCGTAAAAATCGAAACTTAACGTTTATGAATTAAAAATTAAGACGAGAAGGAAGCAACTATTCAGAACGTCAAATAAAATTCAGAAAAATAGATTTCGGAGAAAAATCCAAAAAAAGTAAAAGAAGAAAAGTGGGGGTTTGCGGGTGATATCTCCACTGTGTTGGGGGTGCAAATCCCCACCGTTCCACTATGAAAAAGAGGGAAAGGTTACGTGTAACATGGAAATTATCCGTAAAACGACCCAGGTTAATCCTAGAATATAGCAAAAAACGAGAAACCAGCGGAATAGATTGCAACAGATCAAGCACCTGATTATTTTCTAAACGAAAAAACTAAATTATATTTCATTTGATATAATATTGTTCAGTTTTGTTGCAAAGGAGAGTGCAAGCAATCCAATCATATGCTGTTTTTGCCGAAAATGTTACGAAGAAATATGAGAAACAGGAAGTCCTTAGGGAGGTAAATCTAAAGATAGGCAGAGGAGAATTTTATGCTCTCATGGGTCCAAATGGATCAGGCAAAACCACGTTAGCTTCAATATTAGCTTCTGTAAAATCTCCGGATAGTGGCAAAATTATGATTTTTGGAGAAAAACCTGAAGACGCAAAGAAGATCACAGGTTATGTTCCTCAGGAGAATTTCTCATCGCCCATTCTCAGTGGAAAAGAGAATTTAATGTACTTTGCTGAGCTTTTGGGCTACTCAAAAAAAGAAGCAGCTGATATTGTTCAAGAACTCCTCAATAAAGTGGGATTGCTGGAAGATGCAGACAAAAGGGTTTCTCAGTATTCAGGTGGCATGAGAAAAAGACTTGAGGTGGCCACTATTCTCTTTCCAGGATTAAAACTTCTAATTTTGGATGAACCAACTACAGGATTAGACCCTTCAGCGAGAAGAAGGTTTCTAGGATTAATTCAAGAACTTAGAAACGAAAAGACAACTATTCTTCTTATAACACACATAGGAGCAGACGCAGACTTAGCTTCAAGAGTAGGATTAATAGATAGAGGAGTCATCATCGCTGAGGATCAACCAGAAAAACTGAAAAAGAACAGTGGTCTTGAGAACGTAGTAAACATTGAAACTTCATTTAAAAACGAGCAAGTCTCTAGTCTCCTAAGCAAATTTAGCGAAAAGATGAAGGTTCTAGAAACAGAAACGGGATACAAAGTCTTCACAGAAAATGTCGAAAAAGTAACACCTAGAATAGTCAGATCCCTTGATCAAATTGGGTGCAAAGTAACAAAGATAGAGACCACCCAGCCTTCCCTCGAAGACGTGTTCTTTAAGCTGACAGAAAGAAAGGTTAGGGAGGTAGATTAGTGGGTCAAATACGGGCGACTTGGAACAAGACAATAATGGAGTTCCTGAGGCAAAAGACTGTGCTTTTCTGGACAATCGGTTGGCCCATTATTTGGGTGCTCCTTGGCAGTTTTTCGTTTACAAGCAATATCCCCAATGATATAGTCGGCTACACAAAGGGAGCAATTTCCATATCAATGATGGTTTTTGCCCTAATGACCGCTGGAATGGCAAACCTCCCTGGCAACATTGCTCAAGACAGAGAAAGAGGTTTACTCACAAAGATTATGTCAATGCCTGTGAGCCCCTGGAGAGATTTCACCGGAAGACTCCTAGCTTTATTGGCTTTTTCCAGTTTATCCGCGATGCTTGTCATTGCAGTTGGATTTATCTGCGGAGCAAGATTCTTCTTCACAGAAATCGAATTTGGCATGTCCATCGCTTTTATACTACTGATATTTCTTGGCTCATCTGGAATAGGGATGCTTATTGGAACCTTTGTAAAACATGTACACGGAGCCATAATGAGCGGCGTTGGTCTTACAGTAGTCTCCGCAGCTTTGTCAGGAGTGATGACCCCTTATCAATATTTACCATCCGTTCTCCAGAGCTTCGCTAGAATCTATCCAATTTCATCAGCTAATTCATCGATTACTTATCTTCTAGTAGGAGAAGAATTTGCAGGTTATAACCCGCTAGGTGCAAGTCAAGTGGCTGCAACCGTGCTTGTTGCTTTATTGCTATTCACTTTGGGACTAATTGCCTACTCAAAGCTTTGTTGGAAGAAAGAATGATGATGAACCAAAAGCTTTAGTTGAACAAAACTTTAGCCAAAAAAAGAAGGGAAAAAGGTTACGAGTGATGTTGCAAAAATCCATAATTCGAACGAGGCTACCTCACCTCGCCCACCATTTGGAAGGCTCCGTCGCCTTTTGGTGCTCTATTTGCGTCTTATCAGAGTACTAATGCGTCTTTTTAAGAAACGCATTCGAATTTTGCTTTAAGTACAGCTTTTACTTATTCGGGTTTCTGAGCCACCTTAACGTCAAGAGAATAGCATAGTCTAACTTGGATGGCATTCATGATCCGTTCTGCGATTCAATAATAAGATATGCTACAATAGCGATCCCAATTATTATGAAAAATCCAGGTATTATCTGCGCCCAAATATGGGGCGTCTGTGCCCCCAAGCCAAAATCAACGAATATTAGCAAGAGCTCCATAACTCCAACAAAGGCGGCAATAATGCAAATAACAATCGATTTTACTTCTTTAGAGAGCGCCATTTCATTTTCAGTATTAACGAGTTTTGCTTTTAAATTCGACTAAATTCTTCAAGGCTTGAAAAGTTAGGGCTAACAACTACCTAGCCCTAGTTACTTAATGCTAACAAAGAAAAAGGCTAACAAAGAAAAAGGGAAAAAAGGTTACGAGATACATAAGGAAAAACTCTAAAACGAACGACGCTACCTTATAGCCGTCACTTTCTTTATCAAAAAAAGTGAGGGTTTTGCGGGTGCTATCTCCACTTGAGCGCGAGTTCAAGTCATAGAAAGACTTTGTAAATTGGATGTGTCTCTTCAAGAGGCCTGGTTCCGAAGTCGGCGGTAGCTGATGCGATATATGTGTCCGTCACCGCGACCGCTGGAAACACCCATTCTGCAAGTTCAGCTGGTCCAAACATCAAGAAGTTTGCTCCTATTGTTTGCATTATCGAGTTAGTCGCAGTCACACTTCCTTTCCGATACTCTTTAGCAACGTTAGCCTTTATCCACCCCATTGTGGTTACAACGTTTCCACTGCCCAAGCCCACAGGATGGCCATACTTTTCCCTCATTACAGGTATAGTTCTAACAGCTGTACCCATGTCTGGAGCAAATGCCGGAATTGCTGTGTCAATCAACGGTTTTGTGATTCCGCCTTTATTGGCCAAAGCAAGCACTTCTTCTACAATACCCATTTTTCCTTCAAGGCTGTTATTCTGCGGGTTGTTAGCAAGCAATATAGCCGTTTCAATACCGCTTTCCTTCAGCTTTGCCAATTCAACATCTTTGACACCCTTGTACACCGAGTTGTAAATGCACCTTTCTGATAGACCCATGTTCTTAGCCAATTCGGCCGCCATCATACGCACCTTGGGACTTATTGCATCAAGCATCAATGGAGCGTCCGTATGTTTTGACACAAAGTCAATATACTTTTCAAAAGCAAATTCGGTTGTTCCAATTATGTCGAAAGCAAAAGGTAAACCAGTTATGTCGCTTTGCATTTGCATGGTATTAATTATTTTTTCCGCCTCTTTCACATTAAAAATACCAGTATTTGCGTCTTGAACTATTTTTTGGCCTAACCAAAAGATGGATCCAATTAAGAAAGTGGCCAGTTCACCCGGTTGACCACCAACCCTCACTCTTCCTACAGTGTATATATTCTGCTTTGTAGTGAATTGTAAGGACATTTCTTATTCATCCGATATACTCTAAAAAAACATTTTCAGTTTATTGCGCTTCTGTTGTGTATGTGAGCTAAACATGCTTAAAACATTTTATTCTCCAAGTCACTTCAAGTTTGTTATTCCAATGAAGACGGGTGCTTGTCACATCTACAACTCTAGTTAACAAAAAATAGGGTAATTGCGCGTGATATCTCCACTATGGGGAGGGTGCAAATCTAAATTTAAACTAATATGGACCACTCGGTGTATACAATAAGTAAAGGATTATCACCTGTTTTGTTTTTGTTCCATCGCCTTTTTTGCCAAAGCAACCGCCTCTTCTCTTGTTTTTCCAAACATTGCACCGATCTTGTCCGCGTCCTCTTTTTCTACTGCTGCACCCCCAATAATTACTGCAATTTTATCCTTTAGTCCTCTAAGCTCCAATTCAGAGAGCAGTTTTGGAAGATTCACCTTAGCAGCAGAAAGCAAAACAGAGACAACTATAATGTCCGCTTTTGCCTCTTCAGCTTTTTCAGCAAAAAATGATGGAGTAACTCCTCGTCCAACATCAACAACTTTAAACTGCGCTCGTTTAAGCGATTTTCTAACCATCCCTTTAGCGGAATCCATGATATCAGGCTTAAGAGTACCTATCACAATGATTCCAATAGGATTATCTGGATCAGGCGGTTCTTTTTCCCTCATAGCTTTTAACCAAGAAATTTCAACACACCTCCTATGCTATTTCTCAACAATCATCTAAGTCTCTTTCAATCTTACTTTGTAGAATCTTTAATTGTTAATCAGAGCCTTTGATACTTTCAGCATCAACACCCGTAACATAATCAATAATGGTTCTTAGATCTTCTTCTGGAGTTTTTAATGGCATGATATTAAACTTTTCAACTAAGATATTGAGAACATTAGGGGTAATAAACGCAGGAAGACTGGGTCCTAAACGAATATTCTTGATACCTAAATAAAAGAGGGATAACAGAATAGCTACAGCTTTTTGTTCATACCATGATAGTATAAAAAACAAAGGCAATCCGTTTATTCCACTTTGGAAGATTTCTCCAAAAGCTTGTGCGATTTTGATAGCTGAATAAGCATCATTGCACTGTCCAATATCTAACAATCTTGGGATACCGTCAATCTCACCTAAATCTTTATCAAAGAACCTAAATTTTCCACAAGCCAAAGTCAAAATAACAGAATCCTTTGGCGCTTTTTCAACAAACTCAGTGTAATAATTACGTCCAGGCTTAGCACCATCACAACCAGCAACTAAAAAGAAAGAATTAATATGTCCTTTCATAATTGCTTCAACTATTTCCTCTTTTAATGAAAGAACCGTGTTTCTGCCGAAACCAACATTAACAGTCTTGCCATTCTCATCATCACTAAACCCAGGCATCTCCAACGCTTTATCTATAACAGCAGAGAAATCACCACGTTCTATGTGAGGAGCTTTGATATGAGCAACGCCGGGCCATCCTACAGGACCAGAAGTAAAAATGTTGCCTTTGTAGCTATCTCTGGGTTTTTGAATACAGTTAGTAGTCATTAAAATTGCACCCGGAAAATCACTAAACTCCTTTTGTTGATTTTGCCAAGCCGTACCATAATGACCATAAAGATGAGAATACTTTTTCAGGCTAGGATAACCATGTCCTGGAAGCATTTCTCCATGAGTATAAACATAAACACCCCTACCCTCACTTTGTTGGAGAACTTCCTCCAAGTCTTTCAGATCATGACCTGACACCAAAATTGCTTTGCCTTTTTTGTGGCCTAACGGAACTTTTGTAGGAACTGGATGACCATACCTTTCTTTGTGTCCAGAATCCAAAAGTTCCATAGCGCGAATATTGATCTCACCACATTTCAAAACAAGACCTACAAAATCATCAATACCCAACGTATCATTCAACGTCGCCGCCAGACCTTGCTCAATGAAATCAAAAACCTTGTCATCCTTTTTTTCAAGACGATAAGCATGATAAGCATAAGCAGCTACCCCTTTCAAACCAAAAATTAGAAGCCAGTGAAGTCCATTCAAATCAGGATCAACCAAAGGACTCGCATTTACCCCTATCTGTTTTCCTTGGTTAACTAAGCCATCCTTTGTCTTTTCAAGAATCAAATCAACTGGCCCATGAAAACCAACAAACCCTCCAGCAGATCTCACTTTTTCAATTAAATCTTCACGGACCTTTGCTGACTTGTTTATGTACTGTATGATTATATTTGGGTCAAAGTTCACATTTGTTAATGTGACAAAAGCTGATTCACATATAAACAGGTCAAGTTGCTCATCTCTAAAACCAACCTTTTTCCCCTCTACTGCCAACTGAGATAAACCTTGCAGCATGTAAATCAACAAGTCCTGAAGCGAACTAACCTCTGGACTTTTTCCGCAAGTTCCAAAAGTAGTACAACCACTTCCTTTTGCAGTTTGTTCACATTGATAGCAGAACATTTGCTTTTGACTCATACTTCATACCTTGGTTATGCCAGTAGGCATTAACTTATATAGCCGTTATCCCGAATAATTGCGGGATTTACATAATGAGCTATTAATTAACCAAGAAACCCTAGAAACAAAAACCAAATTTGAATCTTGATTATGATCTATTCTTAAAATGATGCTCCAGCAACCTTCGCATCCCTCGCCTAGTAATCTCTGACAATGTGGACGAACTTATTCCCAATTTTGAAGCAAGCTCATCCAACTTGATTTTCCTAGGATAATCAAAATATCCACTTCTTAATGCTATCCAGAAAATTTTCTCCTGTCTAGTCGTTAAAAATCCTCTCTGAGGTTCAAACTTTCGCATCTCAACTACTGTTACCTTAAACCCCGCCTTCTCCATGTTAGAAACAATTTTCTTATAAGCCTCAAAACTTGGCACCATAAAGCTATACTTAATTGTAAAACCCTCTCCACTTTTTCCTGAAACTAAAAATGCATCATGGGACAATATAGTATTACAAACCTCGCATCCTTTGCTCTCCAACCAAACAGATGTTTTACCACCGCGTTTAGTACTTGAATCGATTGATTTTAGTTCAATAGCTGGCTTATTAATCTGTGTCAAATCATTAGAATCCAATTCAACAAGATGCTTAACCGAGTTTCTGAAAGAACCTCTGACATCAACAACTTTAAAGTGTTTAAGTCCTAAAGATCGATACTTCTTAATTATTGCACACTTACGATTTTCCACTTCCAATACTACCTGGAATGGATTTCGCCATGAATTCTTCATATTAATCAGACTTTGATCAAACTAGTCCCTGAACAAACTAAGATTATTCTATAACCAAATAAAATTCATTAATTTATCGATTTAGAATTTTTAGATGCATGATCTCTTCTATTTTGCTAAATTGTATTTGTAGCAATGGTGAATTATGGGATTCATCTAATTTTTTAATCACTTATCTAAAACCAAATACTTAGTGATTTATCTGGAAAAAGCACGGATAAGGTTGTGTGTGATATGAAAAACCTCCAATTCTAGCTAACACATCTCATCTCGATAAAATATCGAAAAAAATTGAAATGTTTTTTGATGGCTTGTAAAAAGACGTTAACTAAAGAAAAAAGAGAATACTCTACGAAATCCATAGGACGGATATTGCTTGCTCGAATAGTGATCGTTTACAATCCTGTGCAACTATTGTGGCTCTGCTATGGGTCTCGGTCTCCTGAGCATGATCATCAGGACGGCGACAATTGCTCCTAAAATTGCCATTATCACACCAAGCCCGATTGCTGTAACACCGAGATTCCGGTTAGTAATTTCTTGTTCATTAAGTAGCGCCTGAGAGTTCTCAAGTTCTTCCTGCGATTCTTCGAGTTCTTCCTGTGCTTCTTCGTACGATTGCTTGTAGGGGGATTCGACGTAAAGTTTCACATGTTCGCTTGGACTGTCAGATGAAACATATACTTCTGCCTCTTCAATCCACAGCTGGGTTCTTGCCATAACTATAAAATCGACGTATCCTGGCGCAATGTTTGTGGGTAAACTGATTGGGACATCGAAGGTCTCTGTTTGTCCTGGTTCAATTTCTACTGGCAAGTCATCGCTTGTAAAGAATTTTTGGACGTATACTGTACCGTCCGTGTAGTAATAGTCTAAAGTGGCGCTAACTTCAGTGACGCTGATGTTTGCGTTTCTGTCGTTGTATATGGCAACTGAGATGTAGCCTGTTTGACCTCCAAGGTAAGTTTCCTCGTTTGGGGTTGCTGAGGTGATCTCTGCGGCTTTCACTGTTGGGAAGACGATTGCTACGGCTATGAACGACAGCAAGAGAGTCAACGCGATTTTTTTGTTCAGGATGTAGCTATTTTTCAACATTTTGGTTTACCTAATGGACTACTAATATTATATCGTAAGATTTAAGATTAACGCTTTTTACATACATACGGTGTTTACATACACACTACCAATAGAAAATTACATGCCGCGCCTACCTCACAATTATGAAAAGAATTTAGTAAAAAAGAACGTTATACGCGCAAATATCTAATTCCTGAAGAAACCATTATGTTTTTAGAGTAAATTTTTTCTTTTTTTCCAAGCTACCTTGTTTTTTGAAACTAAAAATCTTGGGTAGCATAAGACTAATCAGAATTCAAGAGTAAGCAGAAAATGCTTTTTGGTTAAATCATATTCTATTTCGGGTGTGCCTTTACAAAGGAACAGCTAAAAAGTCGGTGCACTATTAATAACGAAGAATTGAGTAGGCAGGTTAGCTAGATCAGCATCATTGAAGTTAATGGACTAACCAAAGTCTTTAAGGGCAATATCAGGGCTGTAGATGGAATAAGTTTCAGTGTAGAGGAAGGAGAGATATTGGGTTTTCTCGGACCTAACGGTGCAGGAAAAACCACAACGCTCAACATGTTGTCGACTCTCCTGAGACCCTCTAACGGCTCAGCGACTGTGAATGGAAATGATATTGTGAAGAAACCTGATGCTGTTCGCCGAAGCATCGGCTATGTTTTCCAAGATCCTACTCTTGACTTAGAATTAACTGGTAGGGAGAATCTGGATTTCCACGGAAGACTATATCATCTTGATAGAGAACTGCGCCAGACAAGGATTGATGAGATGTTGAGAGTTGTTCAACTTGGCGACCGCGCTGATGACTTGGTAAAGACCTATAGTGGGGGTATGAAACGTCGTTTGGAGATTGCCAGAGGTTTGTTGCATCACCCTAAGGTGCTTTTTTTAGATGAGCCGACGCTTGGGCTTGATCCTCAGACACGACGTTCGATTTGGGATCATATTCAGCGCCTGAATGAAGAAAGCAAGATTACTATAATATTGACTACTCATTATACTGAAGAGGCTGATTTTCTATCCAATCGGATTCTCATAATTGATCTTGGCAAGATTGTCGCTCTCGATACTTCTGAGAATTTGAAGGCTCGGTTGAGAGGAGACGTGGTAAGTCTGGCGCCGAAGAATCCGAAAGTAATTCCAAAAATGTGTTCACTCTTCAAGGAAAAGGATTGGGTGCGCAATATCGACGTTGTTTCCAGCGCCAGTATTCATTCTCGAGAGAGCGGAGCAATGCATATGGCACATGGAAAAGCTGCTGCTCCGGAAATGAGTGGAAGCTGGGGTCAAATGCGCTATAGAGTCAGTGAGACCGAGAAACCAATAACTGACAATCAGAAGTCTATGCAGAATATGAAATGCGATAACGACAGCGGGGATCAAGCTTCTGATTGGGCTCGACTAAATCTTGTTGTGGATGAGGGTGCCCATCGAATTCCAGAAATCGTCAAGATTGCTGATGAGGCTGGGATAGCTTTAGATTCGGTGGAACTGCGTGAACCAACTTTAGATGATGTTTTCTTGTCATTTACGGGCAGGGGAATTAGAGAAGAAAAAGGAAGTTTCGTAGAGATGGTGCGACGATACAACATTCTTCGTCAAGCTCGGGGTCGCAAAGGTAGGCGATAAGATGAAAAAGCAAAGGAAAGGAGACATAGCACGATGGTAGAACCATTGTCTGGGCAGGCAATTTATGTGGTTTTGCTTCGAGAGTTGAAGCGCTATTCCCGAGCTAAGGCACGAATAATCTCTTCCATAGCTCAAAGTTTCTTTTTCCTAGCAATCTTCGGTTTAGGTGTTGGAAGTTTCGTCGGAGCTGTTGGAGGAACTACTTACCTTTCATATTTGGCGCCTGGCATCATAGGAATGGGCCTCATTTTTGGTTCTGTAGCTTCAGGAATTTCAGTAATTTTTGATCGACAGTTCGGTTTTATGAAGGAGATGCTGGTTGCTCCAGTAAGCCGGACTAGTATTATCTTAGGCAAGATCTTGGGGGGTGCATTGACTGCGTCAATTCAAGGAGTTATACTGCTATGCATGGCAACTGCTATGGGCGCTTTCATTTTGAACTCAACTTTCGTCTTGGGTGCAATTGCAGCTATTGGTGTAATGTTGCTAATTACCTCAGGTTTTGTAGGGCTCGGCGTTGCCATAGGGTCCAGACTAAATGATTTTCACGCTTTTCAGCTTTTGTCAACTTTTGTTCTGTGGCCACTATTTATGCTGTCAGGCGTATTCTTCCCTATTGAAGCTGTGCCTTTTCCCCTGCAAGTGGCGATGCTGGCTGACCCCATGTTCTATGGAGTTGAACTGTTACGTTGGTGTCTGCTGGGAACTGGAACCCCTCTACTCGGTCAGTATGGATGGATCATCAGCTTAGGTGTGCTGGTAGGATTCAATATACTGATAATTGCTATTGGCACTTACCTCTTCTCTCGGGTAGAAGTCTAAGAAACCCTAGTGTAAATTCGCGTCCATTCCACTTTTTCAGGGTCCATTCCTCAAATCTGCGTTCAAGGAGTTGGTTTTTAAAATTAGAATTTAGTCTCGACGACGCAATATTATTCGGAATGGCGATATGGCAATTTTTGCTCCATTTACTGAGAATCCGGGAATTTTTTGGGAAGCCTAGCTCAACTTGGTTTGACAATATATGAATTCAGGCAGGAACATTTGTTGTACATAATACGCCTTTTGTAAAGAGAGACGAGGGAAGGTTAAACAGTAATTAATATGTTGATGAAGTGTGGCTTTTTTCGCTTTTTGGAGAGAGTGTAGGAGAGGGAGAATGAGAGATTTGGGGCTAAATTCTAATCTCCGAACTCATTGTGGAGAGATATGGAAAAAGTGAAATAAAACGTATTTAGATTGCATAACTGGGCAGTTAGCATGAGTGGTGAGATTTTAGGGATAATAGGACATACGGAGGGTCGTGGCAAAGGACGCATAATGCGGAAATATGCGCTTGTTTTCTCTTCTGAAAGTTTTATTGCAGCCAAGCTCGGCGGCGTTTTAGGGACAACACTTGGATATTCATTCGGCATTACAGGATTGGCTATATACAACAGAAGCAGGAACAAGAAAGCAGAAAAACTGAAGGATATATCAGCGGATGAAATCTTGAAGGCAGACAGCGACAATTTCATGATACCTTACCAAGACATAGTAAAGGTTGAAATGAAGAAAGGTGGAATGCTCTCCCCAACAAAATTCACCTTCTTTACAAAAGAGAAAAAATATGCTTTCAACCTCCTAGACAAGAAGACATTCAAAGAATGTGTTGATTTGATACAGTCAATTCTTCAAGACAGAGTTATCATCAAATAGAAAGTTGACAACCGAAACCAATCATTCCATACCTTCTAGGTTTCACCTTCACACCGAAACTAGAAAAACTCAAAATACAATATTTCCACTTATCAAGCAGCTCAGAGTATTCAGTTTTTGAAATTGTTGTTGACTGAAGGTCTAGTTTCAAATGGGTTTAGGGATTAAATTTCAATCTTCTCTCGTGTTGTTTAATATATTGTATTTTCTCTTTTCTTTTCTGTTTTCCCATTTGCTCCTATTCTCTTTCTCGTTCCTTCTCTCTACTACTTAGACATAGACACACAGAAACAGAGAGACAGAGACATATCGCAAACTCACAAAACTATCAGCATGAAGTTTCTTGGAATCAAAAGTGAACAAACATCCCATTGCTTATTTTCTTTTAACAAGATAAATAAACAAGCCTAAGCCAGCGCCTATCACTGCAACACTAATAGCTAAACCAAAGATTACTGCCTGTTCTTGTGTTAGCGGATTCTCATGATCCGGTGGTGACGTTGGTCCCATATTTGGAGGTGTTGCGGTGGATGATGGCTCAGTATTTGCGTGAGGGTTTTCTCTTGTAACTCCCCCGTCTTCCCAAGAACTTGTCCAACTCGTGGAAGTGACTTCTTTTGTGTCTCCCCACAAATTGACTGCTATTCCGCCAATGCTGCGCATGGGACTGACTGGAACAGGGGTTTTCAAGTAAAATACCATAAACCAATGCGGATAGAGCGCCAACGGATTTCTGGTTGCATTTCCCGGATTTATTGAAGGATCTTCGACGGATATGTTGTATATTTGTCCAGGTATCATTTCCAACTTTATGTAAGCCCTGTTTGACCATTCAAATCTTGGATCATCTTCGATAAAAGTCAAATCATAGTCTTTTGCGGCATCCAAACCTATACCCATAGCCTCATCTTCAGAAATAACGCTGAAGCCTCCAACAGTAAACAGATTCCACGTATCCACGAAGTGCAGTTTATTAACTCCAAAATCTATTTTCAGGCATTTCTGGGGCATGTCAACCCCTCTCTCCGTGTAAACCCATGTGATACTGTCCTGCTCTGTCTCTTGTTTCATGTCGCCTGCATATGTAACCGAAGGAACAAACCCCGTCATGTCGTTAAGGAGATCAGAATCACCATTTGCTGGGGACGCCCCAGTAACGTTGCTCAGCAGATTTAGTGCTTGATCTATGTGTGAAGTATCAAAACCATATTTTTCAGCGAAGGTTCTGTATCTCTGCAGTATATTTCTTGATTCAAGAAGGGCGTTGGTTGGCGGGTCAACAAAGAACAACGAAGCATCCGTTGGCTCATCTACATGTAACGAATATATGAAGCCATTAAGAAATATGGCATCTGCGTGTACAGTGTAGATTGTGCCTCTATTGGAGACCAGTTTGAAGGACATAAATTCTTCTTTGACAACACCACCGTATTCTGAGGGAAAATGAAATCCATAGCCTTCATCGGTTATGTTGTACTCTTCCATATTAAGTCTAACAACTTCGCTTAAAAATTCAGGCAGCTTCTTTTCAGCAGTCGAGCCTGCTATGTCTGTCCTCGAAGTTTGAACTAACATTACAACTAAAAATAATAAAACGAATAAACTTTGGCATTTTCTTGCTGATTTAAACATGTTTTTCCGATAAAAAAATTGAGGCTGTGCTTTGATAAAAGGGTTTTAGTCAAGGTTTCTTGACAAGGCAACTATGAAGCCCTCAGAATCAGATGTACCTCTGAGGAAGGCTGATGTGTTGGTATAACCTCCGTTTTGATATATTGAGAGTAATTTTTTAAGACGTAAAACTTTTGAGTTAGTTAGTCATGTTTGGGAAGAGAAGAGTCATTATAATCGGCTGGAAGAGCTTGTTTAACGGATGTAGGTAAAGTGAAAATATGCGATATTAAAGAGGGCGATAATGAAATCAACATTGAAGCTGAAGTTACGGAAAAATCCTACGCTCGAGAGGTACGCAGCAAATATGGTCGAGTTTTAATGGTTGCTGATGCTACACTCAAAGATGAAACAGGAAAAATAACTTTGACGCTCTGGAATGAACAGGTCAGACAGGTAATGGTTGGCGACAAAGTTAAAATCGAGAATGGTTACGCCAAATCTTTCAGGAATGTATTGCAGCTTTCCACTGGAAAATATGGAAAATTAACTGTCATAAAGACTGTTTAAGCGTTCTTATGCTGGTTTAGGTTTTATTGAGTTAGGTCGCTTTACAATGCATGGGTCTTTAGTAAAGAAGAAAGCAGCTGTGATGAGAATCAATATGTCTGACGACATAGGCCACAAAAAAAACTTCAAACGACAACGTATTTTACAAATTCTTCAAAAGTTGATGTTTGCTAGCTGGTTTTTTCCCAACAGTTTTGCAGAGCTATTCTAGTTTTCCCGTCTTGGCTTTGAACCTAGCCTCATATGTTCTCTTGCCTCTCTCGTCTACTGCATACTGCACTTCTGAACTGAAAGTAACTCCGGCTAATCGTCTATAAGATTCATTCAGGCTCTCCACGTTGTCATCAAACCAGCATATCACGTAATAGTCTTCTTTTCCTTCAACTGAAGAGAGACAGTCAAGATTTCCCATAAGAGGAAAAAAGGAATTGATTATCCCAGTGTAGCCTTCCTTCTCTGATTTTGAGACTGCAAGTTTTAATGCTTTGACAACAGCAAAGGGCTCTTTTTCACGTGGAATTCTCTCCCTGTAAAGAGTTAGAACTGGCTTCCTTAAGACATAATCCATTATTCTTCCTCCAAATTAGCTTTGTTAGATCTGTATTAAATGAATTGTTCTTAACAATAAGTGTCTTCTTGCTACGTGAGTTTAAACGGGTCTTAGATAGATGTGCAGTTGTTTCTTCGAAACTTTTATTTCAACACCCTTATCTGTGCAGCAAGCCATCCCTTTCTCCAAAGCTGAAATCGCTATCCTATTTACAACGCTTTTCACTACATATGACGCACCAAGTATTTCTTCAGCTGCATTCTTGGTAAGCTCGATTACAAGGTGAGTTATTTTCCACTCCTCTGGGTCTATAACTACGTCTTTAACTTCTGCAACTTTTTCGTTGTCAACAAAGACTCCCTGACCTTTTAATGCGCTAAAATTCATTAATTCGCCTCCACGGTAAAAAGCGATAACAGTGTTATAAACCTTCTCAAGTGAAAGCGGCTAGACTCCTCAGATTTCCAAAATTTTTGAGTTGACGGTTATCTTTTTCAACAGATCCAAGATTTATGAATACTTCGTGAAAAAAACAGCTGCGCCAATTGTCACTATCAAGATTGCTACAAACGATATTATTTCAACTAGTGGAATAGGAGTTTCATAGAAAATGCATCCTAACATATCATAGAGGTATATGGCAAGAATTGCTCCCGCTGTCAGAAAAGTAAGAATCATAACAATTTTTCTTCTAGTAATTTTCATTGCCTTGCAACGTAATCACTGTTAGCAACTAACATATGTTTTTCTATGATAGCGCATTTCTTTTGAAGCGCCTGTTTTTGATGAATTTTTACTCTTTTTAAAGAAACTTGCTATCTTTTTTCTAGCGTTTCATGTTTGCCCAACCATCGGAATCACCGCTAATAACAATTTTAATTGAATATGCATAATCAGAACAACAATAGAAGATTGCTGGATTATGAAAATCAACTACAAGAAAGGTAAATGATTATTTATTTAGCCAAAATCCTTTCTAAGACAAAATTTTCAGAACACCAAAAGGTAATGAAAGAATAAACTCACATCTATAAGAAGAACAAAAAGAATCAGTGAAGTCATATTAATCATAACTTGCCTAACCATTAATTTCCTGTCGTTAATATTAACTAAAAAACCGCTAATTGAAGCAACTAATGGAATTATAGAAAATATTACAAAGCTTGTCAAATCAACTGCTGCAATTGTTCCTGAGAAGAGCAGTATTGTTAAGAGAATTGTTCCTGTCATTGTGGCTGCGACACAAATATTTCGACCAGCACTTCTGCCCAATCTAACAAGTAAGTTTTTCTTATGGCCTCTATCGCTTTCAACATCTGGCAATTCAACTGTAATTATAAAAAAAAGCCCATAGCAGCTCAAAGGTAAAATGAATACCTGAAATAACGGTTCCATGTTGCCAGAAGCAACAAAATAACCCATCCCAGGCATTAGCAAACCCACTGCCAGCATAGTAGCCAATTCACCCAATCCTCTGTAAGCCAGCTTCAAAGGTGGAGCAGTGTAAAACCATCCAGTAAATGCCGCTAAAAAGCCGAAAAGAAAAAACCAAAAGGAATATGCATAAATAATCGTGAAAAACACGTTAGCTACTACGGATGCCGAGAGAAGGACAACAGCTGTTCTCAATGCGAATACCTCCAATTCCGGATGCATAACTAGGACTTTGCTTCCTCCTGAAAAGACGGTTTTAAGAGAATTTCTGTCAGCTTTCCTATCAAAAAAATCGTTGCTGAAAGATAGTGATAGATGTGCTGTTCCGAAAATCAAATACCCAAAAATAAATTTCCCGAAATCCCATTCAACTCCGCTTAACAGCGCCAGCAAGTACCCCATTAAATAGAGCATAAACCCTGGAATTAAAAAGTGGATTCTAGCAAGACGGAGTATCAACTTTATGCGATTCAATTCTATGGCAAACCCGATAAGAATTGGCTAACAATACTTATTTCACTTGATTTTATAAAATATTTCTCAATTGGATAGTAACTGAGCTATTCCTTCATAAAGTAAAATTTAGAAATAGTTTGATAGATATAACCGAAGCGTATATTAAAACTAAGAAGGTATCTGAAGCTATGAAACCTTGTGTGCTTTATTTGTCAAGAACCGGTAACACAAAACGTATGGCAGAAGCAATAGCCTAAGCAACACAAGCACCTACTTTTGATATGAGTTGTTCAAAACCATCAGTTGTTGAAGACTTTGATTTGCTGATGGTAGGTACACCTGTGAAAGGTTTTCACCCAGCAAAAGAAACTAAAGCGTTTGTGGAGAGCTTGCCGAAGACTGAGGGAAAAAAAGCAATATTGTTTTGCACCTATTCGCTTTGGAAAGGCAGGACTTTCGGTGTTTTGAAAAAGGTATTAGCCAGCAGAGGCTATCAAACAATTTTTGATGTTTCGAAAAAAGGTATGAAACCAGACCAACCAGTAGAATTCTCCGATAGCTTAAACAAAATATTGGAAGCGCTTGAAAGAGAGCAAAAGTAAGAGAGTTTGAGTTACGGGTTTTAGGTTTAATTAGTTTGTAAGGGGTCGAACCACCAGATGCTACCATTTCAACTAAATATATTGTACGAGTGATTCAAGCGGTTTTCTTTTGTTTATGGGACCTTTGCTTTCTGCAGGATAACCCAAAGGCGACAAGAAAGCAATCCTAGAATCAGAGTCTATTCCCAAAACCTCTTTAACTTCTTTCTCTTTGAAAGCAACTATCCAACAGGTTCCCAAATTTTCTGCATAAGCTGCTAATGAAACCTGATGCATAGCAACAGAAGCATCAGCTTTCCAATACTCCTCGCCATCATCTCTAACCCACGCATCCTTCGGAGTCGATACCAAAACAATCATTATTGGTGCCCTCCAGTTTTGATTACAAGCGGAATTTATCCTAGACATTATTTCCTTCTTGCTCACTACAATTAGTTTGTAAGGTTGACGATTCATGGCCGAAGGTGCAAGTCTGGCAGCCTCCAGAATTTTTTGCAACTTTTCTTTCTCCACGTTCCTTTCCTGATATTTTCGAATGCTTCGCCTGTTTCTAACTACCTCAAAAAAATCCATCAAATTCACCAGTAGAATGTGCTTTTCTTAAGATAAAAATTTGTCGATGAGTGTGACCTGAACATATTTCACTTTGTTACTTATTGTTAGAGCCAGATTTGATTCATAGCTGTTATGGCATTCACTTTTCAAATTCATTTTACAGAAAAAGCTTAATCATACAATTTTATCGAAGTACATGTAATGAAAATTGGATATCCATGTATCAACACCATTATAGGATGCAAAAACAACCGAACATTTCGGTTGAGGTCTTACACTGAGAAACTTCTATTGGAAATGATAAACAACAACTTGAACTGTCTTTCTAAAATTTTAAGATTCAACGCAAAACACAATCTGCTATTCTTCAGGATAACATCTGATCTTATTCCTTTCGCCTCTCATCCCATTTGCAGCTTCAATTGGGAAAAACATTTTGAAGAGCAATTTCTAGAGATAGGAAATTTTATCAAAAAACAAAATATGAGAATATCTATGCATCCTGATCAATTCACACTAATCAATTCCTTGGACGAGAAGATCTTCGCCAATAGTTCAAGAGAAATTGAGTATCATTCAAAAGTTTTAGATGCATTGGACCTTGATCTTTCTGCGAAAATTCAGATTCACATTGGCGGAGTTTATGGGAATAAGAAAAAGAGCTTAAGCCGATTTATAGAACGATTCAAAAAACTTGATTATGTTGCAAGGCAAAGATTAGTGGTCGAAAATGATGATAAAAATTACAACTTAAGAGATTGCCTGCAAGTAAACGCTGAGACTGAAATTCCTGTATTATTTGATACTCTCCATCACGAAGTAAATTGCTCTGGTGAAAATCTTCCTGAAGCTTTCAAGCTTTTCACGAAGACTTGGAAAAAAAAGGATGGTTTGGCCATGGTTGACTACAGTTCACAAAATATAGGACAAAGACTGGGGAAACATGTCGAAACTATAGACGTGAAGCATTTTAGGAAATTGTTGAAGGAATCAAAGCCTTATGATTTTGATATTATGCTGGAGATAAAAGATAAGGAGACTAGCGCACTTAGCGCCATGGAAATTGCATCGAATGATAAAAGGATATCAGATGCATGAAACATGAATCTTGTTGAATCTTACAGAAACACAATGAAAAAACGATTGAAAATAAGTAATATTAAGAAAATAGCTACATGAATTATCGAATAAAATTAAAGCAAAGACTCATCCGAAAACTTCCGAGCTGCTAACGCTTTTTTTATTAATATTACGAATATCCGATATTTGTTATTAATGGTTTCAAGTCATAAAAATGTAATATTTCTCTCCCTTCATATTATATTGAATAGCAATTCCGGAAATTATTTTCTAAATAACCAATCGAAGGAGGTGAAATATTCAATGAAATGTGGTCTGTGCGGGGGAGAAGTTAAAGAGCAACCAAAGATTACTGAAGATGGAAAATGCTCAGCTTGTGGAGCCAAATTGGAAATCAAGAAATAGACATGCCGTTTTTTAAAAAAACAAAACGAAATACAGAAGAAAAAGAAGAAAAAAGAAAAAATTTTTGCTAGGCTTAGAATGGTGCAAACACTCCAATGAAGACTAACCATGCAAGCGCTGTCTTGGCTACAAAGCTTAGTATGATGTAGGCACGTTCACCGTATAAGTAGTCTCTCCAGCGCCCTACTCCTTTGTATTGCAGGATCATATTAAGTGCGAAAACGTTGAAGACAGCGAAGTATATGAAGAATATTGAATAAACGAATGCAGGCGGTTCAACACCTGTCGACATTACCGCTGCTACAAAATAGGCGAATAGCACTACCCATGGAACGCCTCCTGAAATGCAACCAACTATAAACGCCGACCAAGACGTTTTTTCCGTGTGTTGATTTACCACTTCCATATAGTAGCCGAACATTATCATCATCGCATTCAAAGTGAAGATCATAACGAGTGACCAGAAGTCCAATATCCCTACGAAAGTTGAAATTAGCACGATCATGATTGAGCTGGAGAAGGCGTATTCGTACCAGCGATAGGGATTAATTCCTTTCTTCAAGTTTTCAGTGTAATCTTTGTTCTTTGGAAAAGCTATAAGAAAGTGTGCAAGAGCTGAAAGTAACGGAAATGAGGCAACTATTACACCTAGATAGCTGAGAGTTAAAAACACTTGTGGGTCTGGGGCGATGTTGAAAACGGGTGGAGGTCCTTGGATTATTTCGAGTTTCAAGTAGAAAGTGTATATGTCGAGTTCCCAAGTCAGAAGCGTTCCTAGAGCGAGCATAAGTATTCCCTGTGACAAGTGGAGGATGCCAGCGCCCAAGTTAAACTTCTTTAAGTAGCTGAAGGAAATGGGAGATTTGGCTATGATTTCTTGTCTTTCCTTATAATTCAATCAATCACCTCCTAGTAAAAACTGTATCGATTTACTCTTTCTATGTATAGAAATTTATTTTTAAGCTTAATTAGACCGCAAGTGGCGGTGCAGATTAAAAGAGAAGCAATATATGCTCGCTCCTTTGAATAATGAGATTATGGTAGAACAGGCAAAATACCAAGTTCTTCAGAAAATTGGAAAGATAGAAATTAGACGTTACCCTAAATTGGTGATTGCCAAAGTTGATGTTTACGGCGACGGTGGTTTCAACATCCTTTTTCGTTTTATAGCAGGAAACAATAAACAGAAATCGGATATTGCGATGACAGCACCTGTTGTTTCAGAACAAATAGCCATGACTGCACCAGTCCTGTCTGACACAGGGTCTATTGCTTTTATAATGCCTGAAGGTTTCACTCTTGAAACAACTCCTAAACCTCTTGATAATCGAGTGAGTATTCTTGAAATTCCTGAAAGAGTTATAGCTGCCCTTAGGTTTTCTGGACGCTGGTCAACCTCGATATTTGATAGGAAATCACGAGAATTATTAAATGGAGTTGAAGATGCTGGATTGAAGGTTGCTGGTCAGGTATTTTCTATGCGGTATAACGGTCCCTACACTCCTTGGTTTCTACGTCGAAATGAAGTAGCAGTAGCAATTGAATTCTCATAGGCTAAGTATGCTGCTTGGCATGAAATAAATTATTTTATTCATGCATTCTGTTAGAGCGCAATTTTCAACCGGTCAAGAGGGGGAAATAAGAAAGGCAGAATGCTTGAACATAAAAGAAAAAATAGAGATTCGGATTCGAGTGCGTGCTAAAAGACTACACTGATTCTTTTGCAATGCCGGAGTTTTAAGTCTTTATATTAGTCCGCGCAATAAGCAAATTGTGACCTATATTGATTGTTGAAGGGGAAAAAGCTCCAGATTTTACTTTAGAAGCAGATGATGGAAGACAAGTTTCCTTGAAGGATTACTTAGGTAAGAAGGTTCTACTCTATTTTTATCCTAAAGATGGCACTCCAGGATGCACACGTGAAGCTGTTGAATTTAGAGATGTTGCAGACGAGTTTGAGAAAGAAGGCGCGGTCATAATTGGGGTTAGCAAGGATAGTGTTAAGTCTCATCAGAAATTCAAAGAAAAACATAATTTGCCTTTCACCCTGCTGAGTGATCCTGAGGGAGAAGTCTTAGATTTGTACGGGGTTTGGAAGAAAAAAAGCCTATATGGTAGAACTTTTATGGGAACAGAGCGAACGACCTTCCTTATTGATGAAAAAGGACGCGTGATAAAAGTATACCGAAAGGTCAAAGCTAAGGGACACGCTCAGACCTGTTTATTAGACTTGAAAGCGCCGCTTAAATTGCCATCTCTTGAGTAAAAAATATTCCAAGAAAATTAGAAGGAGGTGTTATTGTGACTAAAGAGGGACAAGTATACGTTTGTGAGATTTGTGGTAACAGGGTTCAAGTCTTAGAAGCTGGTGTTGGAACCCTGGTTTGCTGCGGACAGGACATGAACTTGGTCGAATAAACTTGATTAGTCTTCTAATATAGAGTTTATCTCCGACGAAGTAGTGAACCAATTTCGGCAAAAAAACCATTGATTGATTAGTTTGGTAAATTTGTAATTTACTTAATTTGACATTTGGTTAGTTAGAAATAAGTTAGACTTCACGATGGAGTTAGTGCGGCTAAAAAATTTTAAAAAAGGTTTTATCTCTTTTCTAACGGTTCAGGTTTGCCCAACCATCGGAAGCGCCAACTGAGAATTTCAAGGATCTGATGTTCCAATTCTTCGTATCTGTTCTTGTATTCTTCAAGTGGAAAATTATGTGGAACTTTGTATTCGAACTCGATTAAAGGAAAATCGCGGTTTGACTCTTTCAAGACGTCTTTAATGTATTCAGGTGGAACATTCTTGCTAGGTAAATATGGATCGACTAAAGTCTTTTCAAATTTGCCTTTTTTCATTCTTTTCCCTCTATTGCTATAACCTCTCTTAAATCTGCTAATAACCATTTTGCAACATTAAACTCCTACAATGATAAGAAACTTTAATAATTTTCGACAAAAGACTTAACGTGGGAAAGACAAACTCGGCAACAGCAAAGGAGCATAGCAAAAATCGAGAAAGATCAAGTTGAAGCTATTTCTTGAGAGAAGCTTTTAGGGTTGTCTCGATATAATGGTTTGCGCTGCAACAAGCTCCATTTTTAACCGCTTTCTCAATTTCGGACATTAATTCATCAGAAATTGTGATGTTTGCCATGGTAGTTCATTCATAATTATTGGATTAAAAATACTTCAAGTTTTTCATTAGCGAGTATTCACGTTTTGGCTGTCAAGCGTGTCTTATCCTTCTTTCAACCCAACAACAAAAACCAAAGAATATTTTCGAAAAACAAAATTTGGCTTCAGCATCTGATATGTTCGGAATAATCATTCTTTCTTTTTGATTATAGATTGGGCGGCAAGCCAACCAGTTAGGATTGCTGTAGGGATTCCCGCAGGACTATATACCCACTGACCTGTCTGCAATACGTTTGGGATAGGTGTTTTAACTGAATCAGGCATTTTTCGAAGGTTACTAACCACCGGCACCGGTTTCTCATATGACCAACCGACAATCCCTCCTTCCGAAGTACCTGCCCTTCTTGAGATAGTTAAGGGAGTTGAAGAAAAACGAAATAGAATTTTTTTCTCTATTTTCGGATAAATTGAAGTACTAAGAGTTTTTAAAATGCAATTTTCAACTTCCTTTTTAAATTCCTCATACCAGCCCGCTTCTTCTACCTTCTTAATTAGATCATACTCAAATAGGAAGCTAACGATCATCCCCGTCTTTCCTTTAGGAGCCAGAGAAGGATCTCTAAGTGCTGGAATTGAAATCTCATATGTAGTCAATTGACAATAATCATCCACCCATTCCAAGACTTTTTCTTTTGGGGTTTTCTCAAAATCTTCGATTAAAGATTTAAGTCTTGAACGGTGAATTTCACCCAATCCTTTTTTTGATGGGGTATAAAAGAAATGCCCGTTGGAAATTGATTTGAATTTCTCAGGCGACTCTTCAACCCCAATCATCACACTATAAACTGAATCACCGCCACGTTTTAGCAAAAATTCTTCTTTCTGCTTTAATATCTCAGAAACAATCTTGGAGTCTAGACCTTCTGTTTCTAGGATGTTATATAAAGTCTTTAAATCCGCACTCCAGATCAAATTATCATAAGAATAACTATTGCCCTTGGCATCGTATACTTTTTTTTCAGAAGGAATTGCTTTAGCTATTTCTGTCTCTGTCATTATTTTTCCTCCCCATTCAACAATCTTCTTTTCAATCGCTCTTGACAGTTCTCCTGTACCCCCTTTCGGGTAAAGATAATCTGAATAAACATAGAAGTACCCTAACGCAAAGAAAACTGGGGTATTTTTGAAGAAATGTTGGCTAATGATATCAACAAGTGACTGATTTGACAACCTTTTTTTCAAAAATGATTCAACAGGTTCTCGCATTCGGTTAATTCGCATAACTACCAAACTGAACTTCAGAAACCACGGAAGCAGTTCCTTCATTAAAAACATTCTATTGCTTTTTAGATCCAAAAAAAATGGATTATCAATCCCATATAAGACTTCCATATCCTTATAGATTTTCTTAATAAGACCCATTATTCTTTCAATGTCTTTTTTGCTATCAGGATAGAGGTGTTCCAGTAATTCTTTATAATCATACAATTGTTCCTTCGAAACAAAATCAATCACTTTGTCTTCAATTCCAATTGAAACCGGGCTTTCTAAAAGATCAAGGTCAATCCCCAAATCCTTTAGCATCGGACGAATGACTCCAGAATTTTCAATAGATCTAGCACCGACATCAAAAACAAAACCTTTTCTTCTAAAGGAATTCAGGAGGCCCCCACATTTGTCACTCTTCTCGATTAGCAGAACATTATAACCTTCTCTTGACAAATAAGCTGCAGCGGTTAAGCCAGAAATTCCAGCACCCACAATCAATGTCCTGGATTCCTTGTTTTTCATTCTAATCCTCCTAATCTAAGGCTTTCTTTCCATAACTCATCTGCAACCTCTTTATCTAACGCATGAGGAGCTAGGTCTTCTTCCGTAGTGAGATTAAAGAATTTTCCACTAACCCCTTCAACTTCTTTTGAAACTCCAAGATAATAAAGGGCAATAGCTGAGATCTCAGGAGATTTTGATAAAGAATCAATAATATAATTCTTGTAGAATCGATATAACCGCTGCCTATTATTTTCTCCCATATCGGTTTTAACCTGACCGGGATGACAAGCGTTTATTGTTACTCCGCTGTCTTTGAAGTATTCATTGAATTTTATCATCGTAAGAAGTTGCGCGGTTTTTGCTGCGCCGTAACTGCCTAAACCAGAATAGCGATTCTTTTCCCACCTGAGATCATCCAATTTCAATCCGAAGATTGCAAAACGATAGCCTTCCGAGTTTACAAGAATAATCCTAGCTCTTTTTTGAGCTTTAAGTTTGTCCTTCAGCATATAATTCAGAATAAATGATCCAAGATATCCTACTTGAAAAACCATTTCAATATCATCATAGGTAAACCTCTTTTCTTTTGAATAAACTCCGACATTATGAATTAGCACGTCAATATTTTGTTTGGATACTAAGAGTGTCTGTGCAACTCTCTTTATGTCTGAGATGCGAGCAAAATCTGCAATTCTGTAATTGCACTTAACCTTGAAATCATGGCAGATTTCTTCGCATACTTTTTTGGACTTTTCTTCATTTCGATTAATGCAAATAATATTTGCTCCATGTGAGGCATACTTTCTTGCGGTAAAATAGCCAATTCCACTTGTTGCACCAGTGATTACTACTAGCTTATTCTTGAAGTCATCTTTGCACTCCTTCGGATTTGCCATGATGTTACGGAGCATCGCAAGAATATTTGCCAACTTGTATTCTTTCAAGTATTTATTCGATCTAATCACCCAAATCTTGATTTCATAAATTTGCGATACATTTTTCCAAATCGAGGAATATTATCAAAAATATCGCCCCAAAGATCATAATAATCTCGCTGTTCTGCAATTCTGCCATCTTCATTTAACGTAATCCGACTTAAGCCGTATAGGGTTGATTTAGGATATTTGCCAAAGCTCAATTTCATCTCCCACTCAAAAAACAGGATTTTGCCTTTCATCATTATGTTTACTATTTTCATTTCTAATTCTTTGGATCGTCTAACCAAACGTTCTGTCATTTCTGTGAATTCTTTAATACCTTGAATTTCTTGAATTGAATCACGAAAGTAAATATTATCACCATAATACGGAAGGATATGCGACCAATCTGGCTTACCTTTAGTATTATAGGTTTTCTCCCATAATTCTCTAAACTGCTCCTCACTAACAATTCCCTTCATTAAAACCCTCTCAACATAAATATTGCATAATCAAGCTTCTTAAGAATTTTTCTAACGCGGATTCTGAAGTAGATGAAATTAAGTTAGCGCTAACCAAAGGAAGAGATAAAAGGCTGATAGGTGCTTTTTCAATAAGGTAGCTTATTGATGGAGTTGATGATATGAGTGAAAACAGAACCCTGATTGTATATGCTACACATGGAGGAACGACAGAAGATTATGCCAAAGCAATTGCATCTGTGCTCACAAACGAATTCAAGATGCAGGTAGAATTAATCAATCTGAGGATTGACCATAATCCCAACTTTAAGCCATATCGAAATATCATTATTGGAACAGGCATACAGAAATTTAGGATTTACAAGGAAGGAGTAGAGTTTTTAGAGAAAACTGATTTCGAAGATAGAAAAGTCGTGATATTTCTCTCAGCTCTGATGCCGAGAGACCACATTATCGAGAAGTACATTGATAAAATTCTTCAAAAGAACACAAAGCTGAAACCAATCGCAGTTGAAGTACTTGGGGGAAGAATGAAAGTACTTGGAAGAACCGTCACGGACAAGACTGATATCGAAAAATCTAAAGAATGGACAAGAAAAATCGCAGAGCAATTACAAGCTAGCTGGGTCTGATATGTAGGCTTATGTTTAGCTATTTTATTGCTATAATCTTTTTTTAGCTCTTCAATTAGCCAAGTCAGAACCAAAATTGTAGTTAAAAAGCAGCACACTCTTATCCTTTTTCTAGTACTCATTCAGCTAATGGCTAATTTAGGGGTAAAATGTGTTATTTTCTTTGTTAGACGAGTAGAGTGGAGAAATATAGAGAGCAGAGATAGAGGCGATATAGTCAGCTTAAAGAAAGAGAAAAAACATGGGAAACAACGGGGGGAAAGATTGAATTTTAATCCAGACGACGAATTTGACGTGGGAAAACTGAGGTGCTCGTGAATACCTTAAGGCATGCACATAACAAAATTAATAAAGAAAAGAAAACGATTCTCCATCAGAGTCGCAATACCAAAGGTCTTGAGATCATCCAAATAACGGAAGGGAAAAACATTTAGGATCAACGGATTTCGCAAATATCTCCAAAAACGCAAGCTAAATTTGAAAGACATAGCCTCTTCGGTCAAAGCAGTGAAAGATTTTGATAAGTATCTGAAAATGAACAAAAGCAAACTTGAATCTGCAACAGTTGATGAGCTTAAGCATTATATTTCGCAGCTAGTAGAAAAAGGTGAGAACTCCGAGGACAGGTTTATCGCGATAGCTCGTTACTGCTATTACACAAAGAAAAACGACTTGTACGCTTATCTTGTCTCGATATTTGGAGCCGCGAATGTGCCTCATGAGATTTACAAAAGAATAGGCGCAATCGCTGGCGAAGAAATCCGTAAAAACGTTTGCCAGAACATTGAATTTCCGCCATTGGGTTCTCCTCAAGACGCTTATCCTAATGTGACTAAAAAAATTCTTGAGAGAATGGAAGATGAATTGCCTCCAGCCAAATGCAGGGATATTATGACTTGGAACTATCATAAAGTGCCTGCTGAAGCGTTCGAAGATTGTAAGGAACGCTTCGAAAAATCTAGTAGTATTGATGAGTACCTCAAAGGGGAACATAAGAGACTTGTTAATGAGCTCGAAAGCTGCATGAAGAAAGGGCGACTATGGTTTGAACAGGAAATAACACCTGAGGTTTTGGAGTTTGTCAAGAACAATCAGGAAATTAACACGGGAATCCGAAAAGGTGACAGAATCTTTAAGACCAAAATCCCTTATGCTCCTAAACAGTTTCTCAAAGAAAAAAACCCAGTTATGCGAAGATATTACAGTTGCCATTGCCAGCTTGTTAGAACAGCCATACGTAAAGGTAACCCTGAAATATCGTCCACATTCTGCTATTGCAGTGCTGGTTATGAAAAGGTGCATTTTGACGTGATATTTGAACAAGATGTTGAAGTTGAGGTGCTTGAAACCCTTCTTAAAGGAGACTCCCGATGCCGTTTCGCGATAAAGATTCCAAAGAACAAAATCAAATAGTGTTGAGATTAATGTACAAGCGTTCGGTTGGGATTAAATTTTAATCTCAAACCCTTTTTTTTATTTTGAAAATATTTCTAAAAACGCGAAAAATAATTTTCTTAAATTAACTGAAAGAAAATCTTGATTTTTGCTTAACTAAGGATAAATATGCTAAACGGAGATTCCTATGAACTATGGAAATATATTAGGAGTGAAAGAAGCAGGAGGTGATATTAGACGAAAAGATTGCGCATCATCACGATTCTATTTTTCTTAACGGTTTTTGCAATTTCAACATCAATGATAAAAGCCGCTTCTATAGTTTCTTTGAACCCTAACTCTGGTGAACCAGACGATCTTGTGGGTGTTGAAGCTACAGATTTTGAACCATCAACCGCTATTAGCGTCGGTTTTGGACCTGAAGTAAATGTAGTTGGCGAAAATCCTACTATAACAGATACTGGTGAGGGGAGTTACCCTCGTGAAATGTCAGGCTACACAGAATATAGCCCAATCAAACCAGGCAGCTTCAGTTGGACAATCGATTATGGTCTTGAAATTGAGTATTTCGATAATGGTGATGGAACACTAAACTCTACTGTTGTTGGAACATTTTCTGGTACTATTAATTACACCTCAGGATACTTCTACAGAACCTCGACAGCTGGAACGGATTTTGTAATCCAAGAGCACGAAATTAGCTATACTACTTATGAGTTTGACGTGACACCGACCAACTTAGCTTCAAGCGCCTCTGGAAATGTGTCTGCAAACATTACTATTCCCGCAATTTGGAACGGAACTCACCCGGTAACTCTAATAGATTCGAGCGGAAACTTGGCCACAAGCGATTTTGAAGTATATGGAAGCGATGTGGTCCCTGAACCTTTAACCGTGGGAGCCATAGTGTTGTTGTCTTGTGCTGCTTTGGCTACTAGCTTTTACTGTCTAAGGAAACGATCCTACGACAAATTAGAAACCTAATTGAAAAACAATCTTCTTTTCCATTTTTCTAAGCCCTGACGTTTGGCTAGCTAAACGTACAGTTACCTTTCTTATGTCAGCAACTTTGCTTATTTTCTTTTGATTAGGTATATTAGAAAGCTAATGCAGCGCCTAATACTGCCACTAGGATGAGGGCGCCTACGATTGTTTCAAGCTTTTCAGTCTGTTGAGGTTCATGGTAAGAAGTGGAGGTTGGAGTTGGTGCAACTGTCGTCGTCAAATTATATTTTTATCCTTAAATTACATTATTTCGCTAAATTTTCAAAGGGAAAAAATTATTTAAGAACTTATTTTGAGTTAAATAGTCAGGGTATTAAGAATGCGTTTGGATTACGTTATGTACATATTGGCAATTTTCCTATTACTTGCATCACTTGTGCCTTTGTTAGTTGAAATCGAAGGAGTTGACAATAATACGAGAAATGTTGTAACAGTTTCAGCAGTTGGTTTAGCCATAATATCTTTTGTACTAGGTTACTATCAAAGACCAAAGACCAAAGCTCAGGCTTGCCAACAACCGTCAAATACTCTTAAATAAAATTAATAAATTGAAATTTAATTTCCTTCCTTGGACTAGATTTTTGTAGGGTACTTTGTTGGTTAAAGCTGGGACTGTTGATACATCAATTGCTAGTTTTTAAAATTACGTTTCTGCTGGCGAATTTTATTTTCGTGCTAATTCCAGAACAGTCCGAGCAAAGTAAGTATGCCAAGCACAACTGTAGCCATTGCTATGCCAGTTCTAAGTTTTTTGCTTTCAAACTTGTTAACCACAAGCGCTGCAAGCGGAGTGGAAAAGGCGACTCCTATTGCCAAGGGCAAAAGCAGATTCCATGAAATCTGGCTTCCTGCCAACAAAAAGGTCAGAAAACCTGCCATGCTAACGAATAGTTCCGAGAATGTTTGTATCGAGACAGCGACCTTTTCGTTTATATTCATTATTATCATGCCTGTGGTAACTATCGGTCCAAAACCGCTTCCGCTGATGCCTTTGTTAAAGGATCCAAAAAAACCTATGAAAAATAGTTTGAGCCATGAAAAGCTTGCACTCAATTTTTTATTAAGCAAGAGAAAGAGCCCCAAAGATACTATCAAGAGCCCTATATACAAACCCAAAAAGAAATCTGATATGCCAATCGAGACTGAGGCGCCGATGAAGCTGCCTACTACGCCCAGGATTCCGATTAAAATCGACATGTTGAAGTGTTTGCTGCATAGACTGAAATCTACATTCTTAAACTTATGATGAAAGATTGGGCTCAATAAGTTACCTATCAAGGAGCTAAATAGCAGAGCCGGAACAATCTCGTGTGGAGGATAACCCATCAAGAACAGAATCGGCGTCATTGTAAGACCGAAGCCCATGCCGAAAACTATGTCAATTAGCGCTGTTAAAAAAGCTGGAATTATTAAGAAAACATAGGTTAATTCAACACTCATATTGAGCTTACTCCGATCGGTTCCTAGAATCCAAGAAGCCCCATAAGTATGCGCCAATGAACATTGCGGCAATTCCCAATAGTACAGGCAGGTTCCCTGTTCCTAAACTGGCAACTGCAGAGCCTGGACATTGACCTGACAAACCCCAACCTATACCGAAGATCACGGCACCGATTATCAGGTTGCGAGACACTTTCCTACGTCTTGGCTTGAAATCGCCGCCAAGAATGGGCGCTTTCAGATATTTTGCGATAATATTTATTGCAATGAAAGTGACAGCGGCTGCTCCTCCCAAGACGAATATGAGTCCCAGATCTTTGAGTTGGAGAAAGCTCAACACAATATCCTGTTTTGTCATTCCGCTGTAAGCCAGTCCAAAGCCAAATAAGATACCGCCCAAAAAAACCATAATATTCTTTTTGTTCATGGCGAAATCCCCAGCAATTGAACTATATTAGCTGTTACAATGGCTACTCCCATAAAAACAATCACCGCATACAAAGAAGCCTTGGATAGAGAAGCCAGACCACTGATGCCGTGTCCAGATGTGCATCCTCGTGAAAGCCGGGTTCCAAAGCCGACTAGTAGCCCGCCTAAGGCAAGTCTCCACAGCTGAACCGAGGTTGTCCAAAAACCGGTGGGTGAAAGCGTTAATGTATGTATTAGTGCTCCAATTATTAATCCAGTTGCGAGAAATATTCTCCAGTCTCTTTCTTTTAGGTTTCTTTCTTTCTGAAAATGAATTCTTTTTGAGATCCAAGATAATGTGGTTGTGAAGAAACTACTCTGTGTAGCATGCAAACCAGTCGTCAAGTAAACCAAGCTTACACCGATACCGATTACTATTCCGCCAATTAGGTACGGTTCTATTCCAAGAGGAAACATGCTAAATGCTTGACTCTTAGAGAACTAAAAGTTTTTTGTTTTGGCTAGTCAGCTTTGACTCATTTCTCCAAGGGAAATCCAGATTTGTTCCATGCTTCAATTCCGCCGAGACAGTTGTAAACACGTTCAAACCCTGCTCTTAAAAGTATGCTAGTTCCGAGACTCGACCGATTCCCAGTTTTGCACACCACAACTATAGGGACATCTCGGGGT